>Ga0335081_10003098_pt1 | contig 26168 bp, 29 predicted proteins | sample Lox_Sample_35_FD_206713 | JGI IMG/M metagenome (GOLD analysis project Ga0335081, IMG submission 206713) | Soil microbial communities from Loxahatchee National Wildlife Refuge, Florida, United States - Lox_Sample_3.5 | ecosystem: Environmental > Terrestrial > Soil > Wetlands | place: USA...
GAATTTGAGTGCATGGCCCTCCGGCGATTTGCCGGCGGCGATCTCGCCACGCGGCGGGCTCTTGGGCGCCTCGGCGACCGGAAAGGCGGCCTCGAACTGAAAGCCGGTGTCGTCGGTGGCGATGAAGATCGTCATGGCCGGGCCGTCGGTCTTGAGCCCCTCCTTGTCGACATAGGTCTTGAGCTTCTTGAACGCGCCGGTGATCGTCTCCAGGGCGTTGTCCCAATTGCCGGTGCCCTTGAGATAGACGATCGGCGTGGCGGCGAGCGTGATGTCCTCCCCGAACGGGTCGGCCGCCTGGGCCTTGGCGTCGGGCTTGGGAGCGGCGGGAGCGGCCGGCGCGTCGGGCTTGGCCGCCGGGGCCGCCGGCGCTGGCGCCGGTTGCTGCGCCCGGGCGAGTGGCGGCGCGGCCAAGCCGATTGCCGCCGCCGCCAGACCGACGCACAGCGCAAAGCGAAGAAACATCAGTGTCTCCTGATAGGGATGATGCGGAACCGCACGCGGACGTCGCCCGATCTGGATTTTACCACGGCGCCCCCCGCCGTCGCGCGCCCAAACCAGCGCCACCGCGCGCCACTGGCGGGCGCAGCCCGATTCCTCATATAAATCCCGGCACATTCGGGCTTTATCATGAGCGTGCTGGCGAATCGGGAATTCGTGAAGATGAACGGTCTCGGCAACGAGATCGTGATCGTCGATCTGCGCCGCGAGCCGCAGGCGATTTCGGCCGCCGCGGCGCGCGCCGCGGCGCGGCAGGAACCCTACGACCAGCTCATGGCGCTCTACCCGGCGCGGCGCGACGGCGACGCGGCGATCCGCATCTACAACAGCGACGGCTCGGAGGCCGGCGCCTGCGGCAATGGCATGCGCTGCGTCGCGGCGCTGATCGGTGCCGAGACCGGCAGGCCTACGCTGCGATTTGAGACCGCCGCGGGCCTGATCGCTTGCTCCCGGGCCGGCGACGGCTTGTTCACCGTGGACATGGGGCCGCCGCGCTTTCGCTGGGACGAGATCCCGCTGGCGCGCGAGGCGCCCGATACGCGCGTGATCGAGTTCGCATTCGCGCCGCCCGGTGCACCGCCGCTCTCCGCGCCGTCGGCCGTGAGCATGGGCAACCCGCACGCGATTTTTTGGGTCGAGGATCCGCAGGCCTACGACCTGCGCCAGATCGGGCCGCGGCTCGAGCACGATCCGCTGTTTCCAGAGCGCGCCAACATTACGCTGGCGAAGGTCGCCGCTCGCGATCGCCTGGTGATCCGCACCTGGGAGCGTGGCGCCGGCCTCACCAAGGCTTGCGGCTCGGCCGCGTGCGCCGCCGCGGTCGCCGCGGCGCGGCTCGGTCGCACCGGCCGCCAGGTGACCGTCACCTTGCCGGGCGGCGATCTCGCCATCGCGTGGCGCGAAGCGGACGGTCACGTGCTGATGACCGGACCGGTCGAATACGAGCGCAAAGGCCGCTTCGACGCGGCGCTTCTCGCCGATGCCGGAGCGGCCTGAGCGATGAGCGTCGAGGTCATCACCTTCGGCTGCCGGCTCAATGCCGCCGAATCGGAAGTGATCCGCCGCGAGGCGGAGCGCGCCGGCCTGACCGATACCGTCGTGGTCAACACCTGCGCGGTGACGGCCGAGGCTGTGCGCCAGGCGCGCCAGGCGATCCGCTCGCTGCGCCGCGAGCGGCCGCAGGCGAACATCGTGGTCACCGGCTGCGCGGCGCAGATCGAGCCGCAGACTTTCATCGCCATGCCGGAGGCCGACTGTGTGCTCGGCAATACCGAGAAGCTCAGTGCGGCGTCATGGGGCGAGGCGCGCGCCGGCTGCGGCCTCGCCGACGCGCCGAAGGCCATCGTCAACGACATCATGGCGGTCAGGGAGACCGCCGCGCACCTGATCGAGGGCTTCGAGGGCCGCGCCCGCGCCTTCGTCCAGGTGCAGAATGGCTGCGACCACCGCTGCACCTTCTGCGTCATTCCCTATGGCCGCGGCAATTCGCGCTCGGTGCCGATCGGTGCGGTGATCGAGGACGTGCGCCGGCTCGTCGGGCGCGATTATCGCGAAGTCGTGCTCACCGGCGTCGACATCACGAGCTACGGCGGCGATCTTCTCCCCGGCACGCCGCGGCTAGGCGCGCTGGTCAAGCAGATCCTCAAGCATGTGCCGGAGCTCGAGCGGCTGCGGCTCTCCTCGATCGATTCGGTCGAGGCCGATCGCGATCTCATCGATGCCTTCGCCACGGAGGCGCGGCTGATGCCGCATCTGCATCTGTCGCTGCAGGCGGGCGATGATCTCATCCTCAAGCGCATGAAGCGGCGGCATTCGCGCCGGGACGCCATCGCCTTCTGTGCCGCGTTGCGGCGGCTGCGGCCGGACCTGGTATTCGGCGCTGATCTCATCGCCGGCTTTCCGACCGAGACTGAGGATATGTTCCAGCGCTCGCTTGATCTCGTCGAGGAATGTGGGCTGACGTATCTGCATGTGTTCCCATTTTCGCCGCGGCCGGGAACGCCGGCTGCGCGGATGCCGCAGCTCCCGCGCGCGGTCGTCAAGGAACGCGCGCGGCGCCTGCGCGAACGCGGTGCGCTGGCCTTGCGGCGGCATCTCGACGCCGAGATCGGCACGACGCGCCGGGTGCTCGCCGAAACCGGAGACCGCGGCCGCACCGAGCAGTTCACGCCGGTCAGGCTCGCAATGGCGGCGGCGCCCGGCGCTATCGTCGAAGCGCGGATCGCCGCGCATGACGGCACGCAACTACTGGCGGCTTGATCAGTGTCATTCCGGGGCGCGCGCAGCGCGAGCCCGGAATCCATAACCACTGTTTGAGCAGAACCGTTACCGATCGTGATTATGGATTCCGGGCTCCCTCGCTTCGCTCGGGCCCCGGAATGACGGGGTTTGAGAAGCCTCGCGCTCCGCCTCCCACCCGCACAGCGTCAGCGCATCGCGCATATGCGGCGGCGGCGGCGCGCTGACGCGGATCGGAGCCCGGTTCTTGTAGAGCGGGACCGCGATCTCGCGCGCATGCAGATGCAGGACCGCCCCGCCCGCGCGCGGCGCGGTGCCGTAGATCGCATCGCCCAGGATCGGCCAGCCCATGGCCGCGCAATGCACCCGGAGCTGATGCGTGCGCCCGGTCAGCGGCTCGAGCGCAAGCCACGTGAAATTCCCTCCCCCCTTGTGGGGGAGGGAAGGGTGGGGGGTTGGGAGGTGACGCGCGGCGTCGACTGGTGTGCTTTGCCTCCCGACCCCCACCCCTGACCCCTCCCCACGAGGGGGAGGGGAACTGAACGGCTCCGCCGCCGAGCGCCCCATCACCTTCCATCGGGTCACCGCCGGCTGGCCCTTCGGATCGGGCTTCATCCACCAGCCACGCGCCGCGTCGCGGCGGCTGAGCGCAAGCTCGATCACGCCCTCGTCCGTCTCAGGCGAGCCCTCGACCACGGCCCAATAGACCTTCTCGACCGCGCCGTTCTTGAACAGCCGGCCGAGCTGCGCCAGCGCCTTGCGGTGACGGCCGAGCACCAGACAGCCGGAGGTGTCGCGGTCGAGCCGATGCGCCAGGGCTGGAGCGCGCGGCAGGCCGAAACGCAAGGCGTCGAAATGATCTTCCAGGCTCTCGCCGCCGTTCGGCCCGCGATGCACGGCAAAGCCCGCCGGCTTGTCGATCACCAGCATCAGCCCGTCGCGGTAGAGGAGCCGCGACACCATCTCTTGCGGAGTCATGGTTGCCTGCCGTGGCGAAACCGCTATCACGAGCGCCGCAACGGCGACAGCACTTTGGACATGGACGACAGCGCGACGGAAACGAAGGGTAATTGGTGGCAGCGCCTCGCCGGCGGGCTCAAGCGCAGCTCCTCGGCCCTCGGCGGCGCCATCACCGACCTGGTCGTCAAGCGCAGGCTCGACGCGGCGATGATCGCCGAGATCGAGGACGTGCTCATTCGTGCCGATCTCGGTCTCGACACCGCGGGCCGCATTGCCGCCGCACTCGGCGAAGGCCGCTATGACGCGGCGATCTCGCCGGAGGAGGTCAAGGCGGTGGTGGCGGCGGAAGTCGAGAAGGCGCTGGCGGGCGTCGCGCAGCCGCTCGCCATCGACGGACGCAAAAAGCCGTTCATGGTCCTCGTCGTCGGCGTCAACGGCTCCGGCAAGACCACGACCATCGGCAAGCTCGCGGCAAGATTTCGCGCCGAGGGCCGCACGGTGATGCTCGCCGCCGGCGACACCTTCCGCGCCGCCGCCATCGACCAGCTCAAGATCTGGGGCGAGCGCGCCGGCGCCGAAGTGTTCGCGCGCGCGCCCGGCGCCGACGCCGCCGGGCTCGTGTTCGACGCCGTGCGCGCCGCGCAGGAGCGCGGCGTCGACGTGCTCCTGGTCGACACCGCCGGCCGGCTGCAGAACCGCAGCGAATTGATGGGCGAGCTCACGAAAGTGGTGCGCGTCATCAAAAAGGCCGATGCGTCGGCGCCGCACGCCGTGCTGCTGGTGCTCGACGCCACGGTCGGGCAGAACGCGCTGTCGCAGGTCGAGATCTTCCGCAACACCGTCGGCGTCACCGGGCTCGCTATGACCAAGCTCGACGGCACCGCGCGCGGCGGCATTCTCGTCGCCATCGCCGGGAAATTCGCGGTGCCGGTGCACTTCATCGGCGTCGGCGAGGGCGTCGAGGATCTCGCGCCGTTTTCGGCGCGCGAATTTGCCCGCGCCATCGCCGGGATCGATGAGGCGTCATGACCGGGCTTGTCCCGGTCATCCCGATCGACTTGGCAGGTATTGCCATTGGAATCGGGATCGCCGGGACGAGCCCGGCGATGACGATTGAGCGGGCGATACGATTGAGTGAAGGTCGCGCCCACGCTACACACCGGCCCGCCATGACCCCAGCCAAGACCGCAGGCAAGCCGCAGCTTCACCCGCTCATCAAGCTCGCCTTCGACCTCGGGCCGCTCGTCCTGTTCTTCGCCGCCAATTCCCGCTACGGGATTTTCACCGCGACGGCGACGTTCATGGTCGCGGTGGTTGCGGCGCTGGCGGCTTCCTATGCGCTCACCCGCACGCTGCCAATCATGCCGGTCGTCACCGCGGTCATCGTGCTGATCTTCGGCGGCTTGACGCTCGCTTTGCACAACGACCTGTTCATAAAGATCAAGCCGACCATCATCTACGCCCTGTTCGGCGCGGTGCTCTCCGGCGGGCTTCTGTTTGACAAGCCGCTCCTCGGCGTGCTGTTCGATACGCTGTTCCACCTCACCGAAGCTGGCTGGCGCAAGCTGACGCTGCGCTGGGCGCTGTTTTTCTTCGCGCTCGCTGTGCTCAACGAGATCGTCTGGCGCAACGTCTCGACCGATACCTGGGTGACGTTCAAGGCGTTCGGCGTGATCCCGCTCACCTTTCTGTTCGGCGCGCTGCAATATCCGCTGTTGCGGAAATACGCCGCCGAACCGGCGACGCAGGATCAGGCGCGCGGCTAGTTGGCGAGCGCGCCCGGCGCCGCGGCGGTCACCTCGGCCGGCGTTGCGGCCGGATGGGTTTCCGCGATTGCCGCCGGGGCGAAGCGCTCGACGCCGTCATGCGCGAGCACGAATAGCGGTATCACCCGGCGCATCTCGCTGTCCGCGACCAGCGTCAGCCAGCGATTGTCGAGCACGATCCAGTTGTCCTCGAAGCGCACCAGCAGGACGGCGTGATCCTCGTCCATCGCGAGATCATGCACGATGACGAGGCGCAGATCCTCCTCGGCCATGCCCACCGCCCGCAGCGCCACGTATTTGGCGACGGCGTAATCCTCGCAATCGCCGCGGCCGGTGGTGAAGGTCGCGAGCGGCGCGCTCCAGCGGTCGGGCACGCCCCATTGCGCCAGATCGCTGGTCGGCCGGATCGAGAGATTGACGGCGCGGTTGACGATCCCGATGCGCGCGCGCCCGTCATGGGCGCGGCCCTCCGCGATGACGGCGAGAAATTTCTGCGCCGCCGCCGGGCAGGGCGCGCTCTGCTCGCGGCAATGCGCCAACACCTCGCTCTCGGTGCGAATGTCGGCGGCGACGCCGTTCCATTTGGCGATGAGCCCGCCATGGGTCACCGGCACGGTTTTGAGGCCGAACGGTTCGGGCGCCGCTGCCGCCGCGCTTGAGAGCAGCGTCGGATCGAGCGCGACGACGTCGACCTGCAATTGCGCGTGCGCGCTCAATGGCGCGCCGCAGGCGGCGAACGCGACCATGAGGAGCGCGGCGCAAATCTTCGCCGCAGCGCGAGGCAACATCGTTGACGTCCCTGAACGGCCGGGTGCGGCGCCGTGGGCGCGGTCCCGACTTTTTGTTCAGGGAGGCGATAACGCGCGCAGGGCTGCCACCCGGTTAAGGCGAGGCGGCCGTGTGCCGGTGGAGCGAAAACAGCGTGCAGGAACTGTGGAGCCGATGCCGACAATTTTAGCCAATGCGCGTCGCGCGCCCGGTGTACAGTCCGCCGCTTTTGCGATTAAATGGAAAGGTTCGGAATGAAACTAATAACCATCAGGGAGAACCCCATGCACCGGCTGCGCCCGATAACGCTCTGCGGCCTGGCGATGCTCAGCCTCGCTTGCGGGCTCGGCGCTGCCTCCGCGCAAGACAAGAGCTTCGAGCTCAAGCTGTCGCACTGGGTGCCCCCTTCGCACCCGCTGCAGAAGTCGATGGAAGAGTGGGGCGCCTCGATCGAGAAGGATTCCGGCGGCACCATCAAATACAAGGTCTATCCGGCGCAGCAGCTCGGCAAGGCGTTCGACCATTACGACATGGCGCGCGACGGCATCGCCGACGTGACCTATGTCAGCCCGGGCTACCAGCCCGGTCGGTTTCCGATCTTCGACGCCGCCAACCTGCCGTTCATGCTCGCCAACGCCAAAGGCGGCTCCGCGGCGCTTGACGACTGGTACCGCAGATACGCCGAGAAGGAGATGAAGGACGTCAAGTTCTGCTTCGCCTTCGCGCACGATCCCGGCACGTTCCATTCGCGCAGCAAGAAGATCATGGTGCCCGCCGACATCAAGGGCATGAAGATCCGGCCGGCGCACGCCACCATGGCTTCGCTCGTCACCGAGCTCGGCGGCACCAATGTGCAGGCGTCGGCGCCGGAGGTGCGCGATGTTCTCGAGAAGGGCGTCGCCGACGCCGTCACCTTCCCGTGGGGCTCGATCGTGCTGTTCGGCATCGACAGGGTGGCGAAGTACCACATGGAGGCGGCGCTCTACACCACCGGCTTCGTCTGGGTGATGAACAAGTCGACCTACGCACAGATGTCGCCGGCGCAGCAGAAGGTGATCGACGATCACTGCAACCGGCAATGGGCCGAGAAGGTCGCCGCGCCCTGGGCCGACTTCGAGCATGACGGCATCGCCAAGCTCAAGGCCGAGCCCGGCCAGGAGGTCTACCCGATCAGCGACGCGCAGCTTGGCGAATGGAAGGCCGCCGCCGGACCGGTGCTGAAGAACTGGGACGCGGCGGTGAAGAAGACCGGCGCCGATCCGGACGCAACCCTCAAGGACCTCAAGGCGACGCTCGCCAAATACGATTCCGGGTATTGATGATTTCACCTCCCCCTGGAGGGGGGAGGTCGCCGCGCGGAGCGCGGCGGGTCGGGGTGATGCGGCGGTTTGGCCAGTCACCCTACCCCGGCCGCTTCGCGGCCGACCCTCCCCCTCCAGGGGAGGGTGAGCCAGCGCACCATTCGCAATTCGAAGTGAGCGTCGCATCATGACCGAGCCGCAAACCGAAACATCCCAACCCGCCGTACGTCCGCCGCGCAGCGTCATGGACCGCTTCATCGACGCCATCGAGCTCATCGCGGCGGTGTTCGTCGGCCTCGTCGCCGCCGACATCTTCGTCTCGGTGCTGCTGCGTTATTTCTTCAGCCGGCAAATTCCCGACAGCTACGATTTCGGCCGGCTGCTGCTCGGCATCCTGATCTTCTGGGGCATCGCCGCGACCTCCTATCGCGGCACCCACATCACCGTCGACCTCCTCTACGCCAATGTCGGGCAGGCGGCGAAACGCGTCATCGACGTGTTCGCGACCCTGGTGCTCCTCTTCGTGGTCACGGTGCAGACCTACACGCTGTTCGACAAGGTCGCAGGCACCTATGCCGACAACGTCTCCACCTTCGACCTGCGGCTGCCGGTGTGGCCGTTCTTCCTGGTGGCGTGGCTCGGCGATGTCTCCGCGGTGCTGCTCATCGCCGTGCGCACCTACCGGCTGATCTTCCATCCCGAATTGCTCGGCGGCCAATATCAGATCAAGCCGGTCGAGTGAGGCTGGCGATGCGATGAGGCGCGGCCCGTGACATGCATCTGAGCACCGACGCCATCGCCATCGTCGGCTTCCTCGCGCTGTTCGCGTTGATGCTCTTGCGCGTGCCGGTCGGCATGGCGATGGGCCTCGTCGGCGTCTCCGGCTACGCCTTGATCGTCGGCGGCGGCCCGGCGCTGAAGAATGTCGGCCTCACCTCGATGCGCACCGTGACCGACTACACCTTCGGCGTCATCCCGATGTTCCTGCTGATGGGGGCGTTCGTCTCGAATTCCGGCATGAGCCGCGAGCTGTTCCGCGCCGCCAACGCCTTCGTCGGCCACTTCAAGGGCGGGCTCGGCATCGCCACCATCGCCGCCTGCGCCGGCTTTGCCGCGATCTCCGGATCATCGGTCGCGACCGCGGCGACATTCTCCACCGTCGCCTATCCGGAGATGCGGCGCTACGGCTACCCGCAATCCTTCGCCACCGGCGTCATCGCCGCCGGCGGCACGCTTGGCGCCATGCTGCCGCCGTCGACCGTGCTCGCGGTCTACGGCATCATCACCGAGCAGGACATCGGCAAGCTGTTCATCGCCGGCATCATTCCCGGCCTCCTCGCCGCGGCGATGGACATGCTCACGGTCGTGGTCATCGGCCGGCTGCGGCCGAAATTCCTGCCGTCGGCGCCGCGCCACTCCTGGCAGGAGCGGCTCGCCGGGCTGCGCGACATCTGGGCGACGCTGCTGCTCTTCGTCTTCGTCATCGGCGGGCTCTATGGCGGCTTGTTCACGCCGACCGAGGCCGGCGGCATGGGCGCGGCCGGCGCGCTGATCATCGGCGTCGCCCGCGGCCGGCTGAGCCGGCCGGAGATCCGCCGCTCACTCCTGCAGGCCGTGCGCACCGCCGCCGCGGTGCTGACCGTGCTGATCGGCGCGCTCTTGTTCGGCTATTTCCTCACCGTGACGCAGACGCCGCAGAAGGTGACGGAATTCCTCACCGGCCTCGGCCTCGGCCGCTACGGCGTGCTGGCGCTCATCATGCTGATGTATCTCGTGCTCGGCTGCCTGATGGACGCACTCGCCATGATCATCCTCACCATCCCGATCATCTTTCCGGTGATCATGCAACTTGGCTTCGATCCGATCTGGTTCGGCGTCATCATCGTGATGACGGTCGAACTCGGGCTCATTCATCCGCCGGTCGGTATGAACGTATTCGTGATCAAGAGCGTAGTGCAGGACGTGAGTTTCTCGACGATCTTCTCCGGCGTGCTGCCGTTCATCGTCACCGATCTGATCCGCCTCGTTATTCTGATCGCATTCCCGATTCTCGCGCTGTGGCTGCCGTCGCACATGTGATACCCGTGCTGCCGGGGACTGTCGTCGCTTCCGAACGAAGGGAGGTTGCCATGCTTCGTCTCATCCTCGCCGCCGCCCTGATCGCAGCGGCTCCGGCCGCGCTTGCCGCCGACGCCAAACAAATGGAAGAGAACAAGAAGACGGTGACGGCATTCTACGACGCGGCGATCAACCAGAAGAATTTCGAAGCGGCCGCCAAATTCCTAGGACCGCGCTATACCCAGCACAATCCGCGCGCCGCCGACGGACCGGACGGGCTCAAGGCGTTCCTCGGCGTGCTGCGCGAGAAATTCCCGGACTATCACAGCGAGATCAAACGCGTCTTCGCCGACGGCGATTACGTCATCCTGCACGTCCACAACGTGCCGGTGCCGGGCGCGCGCGGCGCCGCCATCGTCGATATCTTCAAGCTTGAGGATGGCAAGATCGTGGAGCATTGGGACGTGCGCCAGGACATCCCGGAGCAATCGGCCAATTCCAACACGATGTTCTAGCGCTCGTCTTTCCGGGGCAGGGAGAATTCGCCCGGCGGGATTGCACTGACAGGGGTTATGGATTCCGGGCTCGCGCCTAAGAGGCGCGCCCCGGAATGAGGTTACAGCCCAAAAAGTCGATTATGGGGGAGAAGAAGATGGATCTGAAACTTTCCGGCCGCACCGCGCTCGTCACCGGCAGCTCGAAGGGTATCGGGCTCGGCGTCGCGCAATGGTTCGCGCGCGAGGGCGTCCATCTCTGCCTGGTCGCGCGCTCGGGGCCGAAGCTCGAAGCGGAAGCCGCGGCGATCGGCAAGGCGACCGGTGTCACCGTGCGCACGCTGGCCGCCGATCTCACCGATCCCGCCGCGCGCGAGCGCGTGTTCGCGACCTTTCCCGATATCGACATCCTCATCAACAATGCCGGCGCCATTCCCGGCGGCTCGATCGAGCAGTTCGACGAGGCGGCCTGGCGCGCCGGCTGGGAGCTCAAGCTCTACGGCTATATCGCGCTGACGCGGCTCTATCTCGCGATGATGAAGGAACGGCGCCGCGGTGTGATCGTCAACATCATCGGCGCCGGCGGCGAGCGGCTCGACGCGATGTACATCATCGGCGCGGTCGGCAATTCCGGGCTGATGTCGCTCACCCGCGCGCTCGGCGGCACCAGCCCGCAATTCGGCGTCCGCGTCCTCGGCGTCAATCCCGGCCCGGTGATGACCGACCGCATCGAGGCGCTCGGCCGTCGCCGGGCGGCGACGCTCTATGGCGACGAGAACCGCTGGCGGGAAAGCTTCGCCACCATGCCGTTCGGCCGCCCGGCCACGGTCGACGAGATCGCCGCGAGCGTCGTATTCCTCGCCTCGGATCTGTGCTCCTACACCAGTGGCACCATCGTCACCATCGACGGCGGGCTCTGCCATCGCAGCTAGAGCATGATCCGGAAAAGTGGGAACCGGTTTTCCGAAAAGATCATGCTCCACGAAAAAGCATGATCCGGAAAAAGCCTGCTCCCGGACGTGATCCGGCGGTTGGCCAAACGCGACGACAGCGCGCTCTTGGCTTCTCCGCCGCCGCAAACTAGGTAATGAGGAGCGGACGAGGATTCACAGGACGAGCCTCGCCCGCACCGGCTCCTCCTTGCAGAGCTTTTTCAGAGCGCCATGCGCATGAAGGACAAGCCGACCAAGGAAACTCGATCCGAGCAAGAGCGCATGCTCGATGAGGCGCTGGCGGAAACATTTCCAGCGAGCGACCCGATTTCGGTGCAGCAGATCGTGATTGTCGGTCGGGTCGAAAGGCCGCTTCGCGGCGGCGGCGGTTCAGGCGTCAAGACTTCAAGCGTTAAGACTTCAAGCGTCAAGACTTCAGCCGTCAAGACGCAGCATCGCCATGGCGTCGCAAATCGGCTGGGAATCGCCGGCTCGGCAAGGATTCGTGCGGCGTAGCGCGGCGCCGCTGGCGCGCTTTTTAGTTCCGCCCGCCGCCGGCAAGGACGGCGCGCGTCGCCCGGTCGGGGCCGAAATCGTCGACGCCATCGATGGCCAGAAGATCGGCAAGCCGCGTGCGGGCGCGGTTGACCCGGCTCTTGATGGTGCCGACCGCGCAGCCGCAGATCGCCGCGGCGTCCTCGTAGGAGAAGCCGGAGGCGCCGACCAGGATCAGCGCCTCGCGCTGGTCCGACGGCAGCTTGGCGAGCGCGTTGCGGAATTCGGCGAACTCGACGCGCCCGGTCTGCTCGGGATGCGACTTCAAGGTTTCCGCGTAGCGGCCGTCGGCGTCCTCGACCTCGCGCCGGCGCTTGCGGTATTCGGAGCGGAACAGATTGCGCAGGATGGTGAACAGCCACGCCGGCATGTTGGTGCCGGGCTCGAACGAGTCGATATGCGCGAGCGCGCGCAATAGCGTCTCCTGCACCAGATCGTCGGCGCGGTCGACATTGCCGCACAGCGAGATCGCGAAGGCGCGCAGCGACGGCACCGTGCCCAGCACCTGGTCGCGTATCGCAGGATCGAGCTTCATGCTGCCCCGTCGTCTTGTTCGCTCAAGCGGCGAACCAGGTCCTCGATCTGCGGCGGCACGCCCTCATTGACGACCGCCTCGTACATCGCCCGCAGCTGCTGGCCGATCCGTGCTTGCGCTTCACGTCCCAGGCGCATCTCGGTCCTTCGCGGCGTAATCGGCCGGCCCATGGCGTCGCGGGCTTCGTCTCCGCCCGCCTCCGGTGTCTCAACGTCAACTGTCTTCCGGGTCTTCATTGTTCCTGATGCCCCATCAAATTAGTCATACCCCTACGCCGAGCTCCCGCAATTTTGCATGGCGCAACCCCCCAAGGGCTGCATAATCGTCAAACGCGCTGTCCGGACCTTGGTTCCCGGCCCAGGACTGATTTTGGGAACTTTGTTGGCGCGGCGACGTTTTAACCGGTAGCCTTCGGAAATTGGAGGGGAGGGCCACCTTGCCAGCGTCACAAGCCGTTATTCAGCACCTGCCTTACTTGCGCCGCTACGCCCGCGCCCTCACCGGCAGCCAGGCTTCGGGCGACGCTTATGTGGCCGCGACCCTGGAATCGCTGATCGCCGGCCCGAAAGTCCTCGAATCCGGCGGCAATCAGCGGGTCGCCCTCTACCGGCTGTTCACGAAAATCTGGAATTCGGTCCCGGTGAACGACCAGCCGGAGGCCCCGGCCCCGACCCTGACGCCCGAACGCCACCTCACCCAGCTCACCCCGCTGCCGCGGCAGGCCTTCCTCCTGGTGGCGCTCGAGGGATTTTCCGAGGCCGACGCGGCGCAGATCCTCGATTGCGATTTGCCGACGCTGCGCAGCCTGGTCGAGGAATCCGGCCGCGAGCTCGCCGCCGAGATCGCGACCGACGTGCTCATCATCGAGGACGAGACCTTCATCGCCATGGACATCGAGGCGCTGGTCGAAAGCCTCGGCCATCGCGTGATCGGCGTCGCCCGCACCCACGGCGAAGCGGTGGCGCTGGCGCGGCAGAAACGGCCGGGCCTGATCCTCGCCGACATCCAGCTCGCCGACGGCAGCTCCGGTCTCGATGCGGTCAACGAGCTCCTCGGCTCGTTCGAGGTGCCGGTCATCTTCATCACCGCCTATCCGGAACGTTTCCTCACCGGACAGCGGCCGGAGCCGGCGTTCCTGATCGCCAAGCCGTTCCAGCTCGCCGTGGTCTCGGCGGTGGCGAGCCAGGCTTTGTTCTTCGGCCGCAAGGCGCGCCAGCGCGAACGCCAGCCGACGGCTTAGGCGTTTCAGGAATCAGCAATCAGATAGATTTCGGGTATCAGTAATCGGATATCGGGAGCGGGCGTTGCGTCCCCGAATTCTGTTTGCTGAGATTCTGATCGGTGATCCTGATTTTCCGATCCTTGTATTTCTGAATCTTCGCCAAACGTAAAGCCGCGGCCGCATCGGGCCGGAAAAGAGAAGGCCCGCCAACTCGGGCGGGCCTCGTTACGCGCGTCGCTCTAAGAATGCGTCCAGCAGTCAAGGCTGCTGGGCGACAGTCACGGGAGCGGGCTGAGGCTGAGCACTGTCAGCAGGCTCTTGCGCAGCCGGCTTCGCCGTCGTCATCTCGGTCGAAGTCGTCGCGTCAGCCGTGGTCGGCGTCTCGGTCGCGCAGCCACTGCAACCTTCGGCGATGACGGCCGGCGCATTGTTCGCCTCACGACTGAAATCGCAGGCCACGGCTTGATGCGTCATCGCGATGCTTAGCGCGACGGCCGCCAACATCATTATCGCTTTCATGGCGCAGGTCCCTCCGATCATTGCCGCATAGAGTGCCACAACGTCCGGAAAACGGAAGCGCTCCCGTCATCACTTTTTTGTCGTCACCACTTTTTGTCCCGCGCTGACCTGTCAGGGCGCGTACCAAACGTAAAGGGCGCAGCCGATCGGTCCATCGACTGCGCCCAGATTGGCCGGCCAAGCACGGGGGGAGGGGGAAAGGATGGCCGGTCGCCACATCAACCGGCGAGCCGACCGTTCGTTCCGAGTGAACCTGGCGCAATCGGGCTTACGTCCCCGTCACAAGGCGGTGGTTCCCGGTGGCGGACATGGAACCGGCGACGGGCAAAGGCGTTGCCGATGGCGCGCGGCGGATGCTTCGCGCGGGGCGGTGAGGGAGCGGTGTCGAAAATTCGGAGCCAATCCGATGTTCGGGATCCTCTCGGCTCGCATTGCGGGCGTTGTCGGAGTTCTGTCGCTGGCGCTCGTTGCCGCCGGGCTCGTTTCGGTTCCGTCGTTTCCGATGCCCGCCGTACCTTTGGCGCTGACCGAGCCGGCGACCTTCGTCAATCGCGCGCACAAGGGCGATCGCCTGCCGGTTCCGCGACTGGCCGTTCGCGAATTTGAGTTTGCGCCACAGTCGCCGCCGCAACCGCGGTCGCCGGCGCCCGTGCAGTCGCAAATTCCGCCCGGTTGCGATGCCGCGTTCAGCCCGATCTCCTCGCCGCTCCTGGCGAATGTTTTCCGGCGTTGCATCGCCTGAACCTCAACGCGCCGATAACCATCGAATGGCGGCCGCTGCGCTGCCTCGCGTCGCGCCCGGAACTCAATACTGCTATTGCGGTCTTTATCATCGAGGCGGCTGCGGCCGCTCCGGCTGCGCAAATCCGGCCGTTGCCGTCGGATTTGGGGCCGGAACGCACGCCGCGGTCGTGCCTTTCAACGAAAGCCGCGCGTGAACGCAAGCCGCGCGCGGCGGTCTTGATCCGCAAAAGCGCGGGCCGATTTGTAAGTGTATGACCGGATCCGACGCAGTGAAAACCCCGGCACCGGCCCGACCGGATCAGGAAGCGGTCGACACAGTCGCGGCCGAATCGCTCCCGGATCTCACGACCGTGCGCGATCTCGAGCACGAGCTGCGCAGCCGCATCAAACAGCAGGAGGCGCTGGCGCAGCTCGGCGAACGCGCGCTGGCCGAGGGCGATCTCGACAAGCTCCTCAACGACGTGGTCTCGACCGTCGCGCTCACGCTTGCCGTCGATTTCGTCGCGGTGCTGGAACTCCTGCCCGGCAACACCGACCTGTTGTTGCAGGCCGGCTTCGGCTGGAAGGCGGGCGGCGTCGGCTCGATCGTCGCCTCGCGCGACAACGGCAATTACGCGCGGCATATCCTCGATTCCGCCGTCCCGGTCGTGATCGCCGACTTTGCCGCCGAGACGCGTTTTGAGATTCCGCAATACCTTCGCGACCATGGCTGCGTCAGCGGCATGAGCACGGTCATCACCGGCCGCGACGGACGCGCCTATGGCGTCCTCGGCGTGTGCACCAATAAGCCCCGCGCCTTCGCCATCGCGCACACCGCGTTCCTGGCCGCGGTGGGCAATCTCCTCGCGGGCGCGATCCAGCGCCGGCAGCTCGAGCAGCGCCACGAGCTGATGATCCGCGAATTGCGCCATCGCTTCGGCAATCTGTTCTCGCAGCTGCTGGCGCTGTTCTCGCAGACGGCGCGGAACTCCAAGACCATGGCCGACCTCAAGGCCAAATATCAGTCGCGCGTGCTCGCGCTCGCCAACGCCCACCGGCTCATCACCGAGGCCGGCTGGAGATCGACCTCGCTCGCCGAGGTGCTGCGCACCGTGCTTGGCCCCTATCTCGACCGGATTTCATTCGACGGTCCCAGTGTCGACCTCGAGCCGGACCCGACCTTCAGTGTGAGCGCCGCGCTGCACGAGCTCGCCGACAATGCCGTCAAGCATGGCAGCCTGTCGCGCCAGCAGGGCCGGCTCGATCTCAGCTGGTCGCTCGCACACACCGAGCAGGGCACCGCTTTGATCTTCAACTGGATCGAACGCGGCGGCCGGCCGGCGCGGCGGCCGCGGCGGCTCGGTTTCGGCTCGCGGCTGATCGGCCTCGTGATCGAGCGGCAGATGAACGGCAAGGTCGAGCGCAGTTACGGCCGCGCCGGGCTCACGGTGCGCATGACCATTCCGCTCACCCATCAGCGCTGGCCGACGTCGGCGGCTGGCAAAGCCGGCGAGAAGGCGGAGGCATAGCCTCTGGAACGGCGGAACTTGCGACGCATTGACGGGGCGCGGGGCGCGCGTATGCCTGCAGATCGACAAACTGTGAGGGACCGGTTGCCTTCCTGTCGTGGCCGCAAGCAGACGAGGGCCGTCGCCGCGCGCGCCGCGCTGCGGTCGGCTGCGCTCGCCGCCGCCGCGCTGATCGGGGCGACCTCGATCGCCGCCGCGGCGCAACAGCAGTCTTCCGGGCACCCGGAGGCGATATTCTTCGCCGAGCTTGGTCTGCTGCTGCTCGTCGGCCGCGCGCTCGGCGAAATCATGCAGCGCTTCGGCCAGCCCGCGGTGATGGGGCAATTGCTGGGCGGGCTCCTGCTCGGCCCCTCGGTGCTCGGCCTGATCGCGCCCGATCTGCAGCACACGCTGTTTCCGCAGACCGCCGAGCAGAAAAGCATGATCGCCGCCGTCTCCCAGCTCGGCATTCTGCTGCTGCTGCTCTTGACCGGCATGGAGACCGATCTGCGGCTGGTGCGGCGCGTCGGCAGGTCGGCGATCACGGTTGCCGCAGCCGGCGTCGCGCTGCCTTTCGTCTGCGGCTTCGCGCTCGGCGAAATGCTGCCGGATTCGATCCTGCCCAATCCCAATGCGCGCCTCGTCACCGCGCTGTTCCTGGCGACCGCGCTGTCGATCTCCTCGATCAAGATCGTCGCCGTCGTGGTGCGGGAGATGAACTTCATGCGCCGCGACGTCGGGCAGATCATCGTCGCTTCCGCCATCCTCGAGGACACCAGCGGCTGGATCATCATCGCCATCTCGTTTGGCATCGCCTCGTCCGGCACCGTCGATGTCCGCTCGGTGAGTTTCGCCGTCCTCGGCACGCTCGCTTTCCTTGCAATCAGCCTGACCATCGGGCGGCACGTCGTGTCCGCGCTGATCCGCTGGGCCAACGACAACTTCGCCAGCGAATTTCCGGTCATCACCGTCATCCTCTTGATCATGATCGCGATGGCGTTGATGACCTACCTCATCGGGGTGCAGACCGCGCTCGGCGCCTTCGTCGCCGGGATTTTGATCGGCGAATCGCCGATCCTGACCCGGCATATCGGCGAACAGCTGCGCGGACTGATCGCGGCCCTGTTCATGCCGGTGTTCTTTGGCCTCTCGGGCCTGAGCGCCGATCTGACGATCCTGAGAGACCCGCAGCTCTTGTTGCTCGGGGTCGGGCTCATCGCCATAGCGAGCTTCGGCAAGTTCTCCGGCGCCTTCGTCGGCGGCAAGCTCGGCGGGCTGACCGGCCGCGAATCGCTGGCGCTCGCCGCGGCGATGAACGCACGCGGCTCGACCGAGGTGATCGTCGCCTCGATCGGCCTCTCCATGGGCGTGTTCAGCCAGAATCTGTTCACCTTGATCGTGGCGATGGCGGTGATCACTACGCTGGCGATGCCGCCGATGCTGCGCTGGGCGCTGCGCCGGCTGCCGCTGCGCCGGGCGGAGCGGCAGCGGCTCGAGCGCGAAGAGCTCGACGCCCGCGGCTTCGTGCCCAACCTCGAGCGTCTCTTGCTCGCGGTCGACGGCAGCGCCAACGGCGCGTTCGCGTCGCGGCTCGCCGGCGTCATCGCCGGCTCCGGCGACAAGCCGACGACGATCATCGAGCTCGGCCCCGAGCGCTGGCCGGGAAAGGTCGGGCGCGGCGGCGGCGACGAATCGAAGACCCAGGTGCTGACCGCCGCGGCGCATGTGGCGGAGGCGACGCCGCCCGAAGAGGAGGCCCGCGGCAGCGGCGAAGTCGTCACCCGCACCAAAAGAGCGAACAGCGCCGACGCGGTCGCCGACGAGGCGCAGAAGGGTTACGACCTCCTGATCGTCGGCGTCGATGCGACGCGGGCGCCGAGCGGCGGCTTTAGCGCCGAGATCACGCGCGTCGTCGGCGGCTTTGACGGGCCGCTCGCCGTCGCCATCGCCGGCGGCGGGCTGGTCGACGGCAGCGAGCCGATCGGGCGCATCCTGGTGCCGGTCAACGGCACCGACGTATCGCGCCGCGCCGCCGAGGTCGCGTTTGCGCTGGCGCGATCCGGCGGCTCGCGGGTCGGCGCGCTCTACGTCGCCGGGGGCCGCGCCCGCGCGCTGCGGCGCAGCGAAGAAGCGGTGCTCAAGGACATTGTCGAGCTCGCCGACCGCTACGATGCCAGGGTGCGCACCGCGCTGCGCGTCGATGTCGCCGCCGCCGACGCCATCCTCAAGGAGGCGACGCGCGGCAGCTACGAGCTCATCGTGCTCGGCGTCGCCCGGCGCGCCGGCGAGACGCTGTTCTTCGGCAACACCGCCGCGGCGGTGCTGGAGCGCTGCGATACCGCGATTCTGTTCGTCGCGAGCTGAGATAGGAGCGAGCGTCATTGCTTCGTCGCTTCGCTTCTCGCAATGACGTATAAGCGAAAGCAGCCAACCGCGGAACCAAACACATGGATCGGCCGCCGACCAGCGACACCGTCGACGAGAACGAAGTCGCGCAGTTCTCGCGCCTCGGCCGGCAATGGTGGGATCCGCATGGGCCGATGGCGGCCCTGCACAAGCTCAATCCGGTGCGCCTCGGCTATGTCCGCGACCGGCTCGCGGCGCGGTTCGACCGCGATCCGAAGCGGCGCGACAGCCTGTCGGGGCTGCGCGTCCTCGATATCGGCTGCGGCGGCGGCATTCTCTGCGAGCCGCTGGCCCGGCTTGGCGCGACAGTGGCCGGCGTCGATCCGGCGGAGCGCAACATCGCCGTGGCACGCGAGCACGCCAGCCAATCCGGCCTTGCGATCGATTACCGCAGCAGCAGCGCCGAGGCGCTGGCAGAGGCCGGCGAGCTCTTCGATGCCGTGCTCGCGATGGAGGTGGTCGAGCACGTCACCGATGTCGGAGCGTTCATCGCGACTGCGGCAGCGCTGGCGAAGCCGGGCGGGCTCCTCATCGTCGCCACGCTCAACCGCACCATCAAAAGCTTCGCGCTGGCGATCGTCGGCGCCGAATATATTTTGCGCTGGCTGCCGCGCGGCACCCATCAGTGGGACAAGTTCGTGACGCCGAATGAGCTTGAGATCGCGCTCGAGCAGGGCGGCGCGCGCGTCATCGACGAGACCGGCGTGATCTACCATCCGTTCGCCGACCGCTGGCAGCTCGCCGCCGACATGGACGTGAACTACATGGTGGCCGCGGAGAAGGCGGCGTGATGCTCACGCCCTGGCTCTGGGCCGTCTTCACCGTCATCGCCGCCTTCGCCCAGACGCTCCGCAACGCGATGCAGCGCGAGCTGACCGGCGGCCTCGGCACCGTCGGCGCGACCCATGTGCGGTTTCTGTTCGGATTCCCCTTCGCGCTCGTCTTCCTCGCCGCGGTGCTCACTGCGACCGCTACTTCGTTGCCGCGGCCGGGGCTCGCGTTCTGGCCCTGGGTGATCGCCGGCGCCTTCGCGCAGATCGCCGGCACTGCGCTGATGCTGGCCGCGATGGGCGAGCGCTCCTTCGTGGTTACTATCGCTTACCTCAAGACCGAGCCGATTCAGGTCGCGATCTTCGGGCTCATCGTCCTCGGCGACGCGGTGACGTGGCCGATGCTCACCGCGATCATTGTCGCCACTGCGGGCGTAGTGATTATGTCGGTAAAGGCGCTGCCGCTGCGACCGCGCAAGGCAGGGAGCGGCGGCTCGGGCCTCGGCGGCATCAGGCCAACGCTTCTCGGTCTTGCCGCCGCCGGCATGTTCGCGCTCTCGGCGGTCGGCTTTCGCGGCGCCATTCTGCAACTCGATATGGCGAATTACGTGGCGGCCGCGACCTTCACCTTGACGGTCGCCCTCGCCATGCAGGCCGCTTCGTTGTCGCTCTATCTGCTGTTGCGCAGCCCTTCGGTGCTGTGGGCCATTGTCTACGCCTGGCGGCCCTCGCTGTTCGCCGGCTTTCTCGGAGCGTTCGCTTCGCAATTCTGGTTCCTTGCTATCGCGCTCGCCAGCGCCGCGAGCGTGCGCACGCTCGCCTTGATCGAGGTACTGTTCGCCCAGATTATCGCCCGGTTCGCCTTCGGCCAGCGCACCACGGCACGCGAAGCGCTCGGCATGGTGCTCGTCGTCGCCGGCGTCGCGCTGCTGCTTTGGTCGCGATGATTGGCTCCGCCGCGAGGCCGGGGCCGAAGATTTCAGTTGAACTCGTCCGGCAGGATCGGCAGCGGATGAAATTCGATGCCTTCCTCGTGCAGTTCCTTGGCTTCGTCCGGCGAGGCTTCGCCGTAGATCGAGCGTTGCTCAGCTTCGCCGTAGTGGATCTTGCGCGCCTGTTCGGGAAAGCGCGCACCGACATAGTCGGCGTTCCTGGTGATCACCTCGCGCAGTTCCTTGAGCTTCTTGCGCAGCTCGCGCTCATGCGGCGACATGATCGCGACCGGCTGCTTTGCCGGTGGTGCCGCCGGGGCCGGCGCGGGCGGCGGTGGCGGCGGCAGCAGCGCCGCCGGCACGCTTGCCGGCTCGACGGCCTCAGCGCGGGACAGCCGCGGCGCCATGATCGCCTTCTCCACCTTGGCCGAGCCGCAGATCGGGCACGTCACCAGGTTGCGCTTCGCCTGCTTGTCGTAGGCGGCGGAATTCTTAAACCAGCTCTCGAAGGCGTGGCCGTGTTCGCAATGCAGCGCGTAGCGGATCATAGCGGGCCTTGCACCGCGTGCAGATGCGCCGGCTCCGCCATCGGCTCGACGATCTCGAAGCGCCGGCCGTGATGCAGCGAGGGAATGCGCGCGCGCGCCGCCGCGACCGCGACCGGATCGACCTCGGCGAGGATGACGCCCGGCTCGGTTGCGCCCTCGGCTAGGATCCTGCCCCACGGATCGACGACGAGCGAATGGCCGAAGGTCTCGCGGCCGCTCTCGTGCCTGCCGCCCTGGGCGGCGGCGAACACGAAGCAGCCATTCTCGATCGCGCGCGCGCGCAACAGCACGTGCCAGTGCGCCTCGCCGGTCGGCCTGGTGAAGGCGGAGGGAATCGAGAAGAACGAGGCGCCCGATTCAGCAAGCGCGCGGTAGAGCGCCGGAAAGCGCAGATCGTAGCAGATGGTGACGCCGAGCCGGCCCCAGGGCAGGTCGGCGACGACGGCGAGATCGCCCGGCCGATAGCTGCGCGATTCGCGGTAGCTTTCGCCGCCGGCGAGATCGACGTCGAACATGTGGATCTTGTCGTAGCGGGCGGCGATCTCGCCGCTGCGGTCGATCAGGAACGAACGGTTCGCCGCCTTGTCCGGCGAGGCCTTGACCGCGAGCGAGCCGATATGGACGAAGATGCGATGTGCCCGCGCCGCTTCGCGCAGCGCCGCAAGGGTCGGATCGCTGTCCTCATCGACGATCGCCGCCATCAGGCGCTCGCGCTTCGATTCGATGATGTTGGTCATTTCCGGCGTGAGCACGTAGTCGGCGCCGGCGCCTTTGGCTTGCGCGATCGCCGCCAGCGCCGCCGCGAGATTGTCCGCGGGCGCCGTCCCCGACCGCATCTGCACCAGCGCGACTTTGAACGCCGAGCCGGCGGCGCTCATGCCGGCTGTTCCCCGCCGACGCCGAGCAACGCGTCGAGCTTGCCGCCTTCCTCGAGCGCGTAGAGCTCGTCGCAGCCGCCGACTCGGGTCGCGCCGATAAAGATCTGCGGCACCGTGGTGCTGCCGTTGGCTCGCGCCGCCATTGCTTCCCGCATCTGCCGATCCGCGGTCACGTCGATCTCGCGAAAATCCACGCCCTTGCGCGTGAGCAGCTCCTTGGCCCAGTGGCAATAGGGGCAATATTTCTGCGTGTAGATTTCGACGGAAGTCATAACGATGCGTTAATTCTATCAGAAGCTTATTTGTATCAAACCCTTATATGGATGTCCGCACCGGATCGGCAACCCTGGCGAAGACCAGAACGTCGACATTGGCGGCGCCGGCGCGCAGGAGCGCCCGCGCACAGCCCTCGACCGTCGCGCCCGAGGTGAGCACGTCGTCGATGAGTACGAGCCGCCGGCCGATGACGGCGGGCTTGCCGGCATCGGGCACCCGGAACGCGCCCTGCACATTGGCGGCGCGCTCGGAGCGCGACAACCCGACCTGCTGCGCCGTCGCCTTGATCCGCTTGAGCGCGCCGGCCGCGACCGGCACGCCGGTTTCCGCCGCGACCGCAGCCGCGAGCATCGCCGATTGGTTGAAGCGCCGCGCCCACAGCCGGCGCCAATGCAGCGGCACCGGGACGAGCGCATCGGCCCCGGCGAGAAGCTCGCGGCCGGCATGGCCGATCCAGCGGCCGAGCATCGGCGCCAGATCGAGCCGGTCGCCATATTTGAGCGCGTGCACCAGCGCGCGCGAAATCTCGTCGAAGCGGACCGCGGCGCGGGCGCGGTTGTAGGCCGGCGGGTCGGCGATCGCTTCCATCGACAGGATGCCCGGTCCAGGATCGTAGACGAACGGCACGCCGAGCCGCTCGCAATAGGGCCGCCGGATGAAGGACAGCTTCGACCAGCACGCCGGGCAAAGCCCCGGTCCGTCGACGGGCTCGCGGCAGGCGGCGCACAGCCGCGGCAGGGCGAGATCGAGGCCGGCGTAGAGCGCACCGCGCACCGCCTGCGCGACGCGCTTGAGCCTCATCTTCGCGACGGTGGCGGCGAGTTCCCCCATGCCTTCCCCCACGATGCCGGAACGCTAGCGCCGTACGGCGCTCTTGTCATGGGCTGGCGCGCCTCGGGGACAGGCACCGGCGGACATGAGACAATGCCGCCATGGCCGAAGGCCCGCTGATATTCGACCGCGCACTCCTGCGCGCCCGCCGCCGGCGCGCCTTTGCATCGGGGCCGGCGATGTTCCTTCTTGATCGTGTTGCGCTCGATCTCGCCGACCGGCTCGCGACGGTGCTGCGGCGCTTCGAGCTTGCGCTCGATCTCGGCACGCCGGGCGAGGCGGTGCGCGGGGCCCTGGCACGCCTCGGCTCGGTCGGGACGATCATCGCGGCCGGCGCGGCGCCCGACGTCGCCGCCGCGCATTGCGGGCGATCGGTCGTCGCCGACGAGGAGGCGCTGCCGTTTGCCGAAGGCGCGTTCGATCTCGTGGTCTCGGCGCTCGCCTTGCAGTTCGTCAACGATCTGCCGGGCGTGCTCGTGCAGATCCGCCGCGCGCTCAAGCCCGACGGCCTGTTTCTCGCCGCGCTGCTGGGCGGCGCGACGCTGACCGAGCTGCGCCAATCCTTTGCCGCGGCGGAAAGCGAAATCGAAGGCGGCGTGTCGCCGCGCGTCGCGCCGTTTGCCGATCTGCGCGACCTCGGCGCGCTCATGCAGCGCGCCGGCTTTGCGCTGCCGGTCGCCGACGCCGACCGCCTCACCGCGCGCTACGATTCCGCGTTGGCGTTGATGCGCGACCTGCGGCGCATGGGCGCGACCAACGCGCTCGTCGAGCGCCGCCGCACGCCGCTCCGCCGCGCGACGCTTATGCGCATGGCCGAGATCTATGCCGGGCGTTTTGCCGACGCCGACGGCCGCGTCCGCGCGACCTTCGAGATCGTCTGGCTCTCGGGTTGGGCGCCGCATCCGAGCCAGCAGCAGCCGCTCAAGCCGGGCACGGCGAAAACGCGGCTCGCCGACGCGCTCGGCACCCGGGAGATATCGACCGGGGAAAAAGCCGGATGAAAAGGGCAGGCGTTACTTCAGCGCGGTGGCGACGCTGGAGAACATGCCCTGCACGTTGCCGCCGATCGCCACGACCGTCGCGGCGATGACAATGGAGATGCCGGAAGCGATCAGCGCATATTCGATCGCGGTCGCGGCGCGCTCCTCGCGCACGAACCGCTGCAGCGATCGGTAGAGGGCGAGGGTCGGCAGCTGGGGCGTGGCTGGCTCGGACATGGCGTGTTCGGACATGGGCTGTTCGGACATTGCGTACTCGGACATGGCGTGCTCGGACATGGCTTGAGGCTTTCTGGCGTTGGCGTCACAGCAAGTTGGTCAGGTGCGGGATCAGCGGCTCGTCGGCGGGCGGCATCGGATAGTTGCGCAGATCACGCGGCCGCACCCATTTGAGCCGCTGCGCTTCGCGCGCCTCGACGATTCCGTCCCACCGCCGGCACACATAGAGCGGCATCAGCAGGTGGAAATCGGGATAGAGATGACTCGCGAAAGTGAGCGGCGCGAGGCACTCCTCCTTGACGTCGATACCGAGTTCCTCCTTCAGCTCGCGGATCAAGCTCAGTTCCGGCCGCTCGCCGGCCTCGACCTTGCCGCCGGGAAATTCCCACAGCCCGGCCATCGCCTTTCCGGGCGGCCGCTGGGCGATGAGCACGCGGCCGTCGGCGTCGATGAGGGCACAGGCGGCGACCAGGACGAGGTTGGCGCTCATGGCCTTATCCGCAACCTAAGCGAGGGATGTAAAGGCATGTACAACGCGATCGAAGGCATTCCCTCTCCCCCTGGCGAGGGTTAACAAAAGCCTAGCGCCCGGTGATTGCCGATTGCGGCGCTCAGCTTCGATAATCGCCATTGATGGCGATGTATTCCTTGGTGAGATCGCAGGTGAGCACGCGGTCGCGGCCCTTGCCGAGGCCGAGCGCGACCTTGAGCGTGATCTCGGGCCTCGTCATCGCCGCGCTTACCGCGGCCTCGTCATAGGCCGGATCGCGCGCGCCCTTGTGCGCGACGCGGATGCCGTTGAACCAGATCGAGAGGCGATCGCGATCGGCGCGTTCGCCGGCCTTGCCCACCGCCATGACCACGCGGCCCCAATTGGCGTCCTCGCCGGCGATCGCGGTCTTGACCAGCGGCGAATTGGCGATCGACAGCGCGATCCGCCGCGCCGCCTTTTTCGAGGTCGCGCCCTCGACGATGACCTCGACCAGCTTGCGCGCGCCTTCGCCGTCGCGCGCCACCTGCTCGGCGAGATTGGCGAGCACGGCGTCAAAGCCCTTGCGGAACGCGGCGAGCCGAGGGTCGGAGATGGTCGCGATCGCGGTCACGCCGCGCATCGTTGCGGCGCCGGTGGCGAAGGCGAGCAGCGTGTCGGAGGTCGAGGTGTCGCCGTCGATCGTCACCGCATTGAAGGTGTCCTCGACGCCCCGCCGCAACAGGCTCCGTAGCACCGCGGGCTTAATCGGCGCGTCGGTGAAGACGAAGGACAACAGCGTGCCCATGTCGGGCGCGATCATGCCGGCGCCCTTGGCGATGCCGCAGATCGTCACCACGCTCGTGCCGAGGCGCACCAACGCGGCGGCGCCCTTGGCGAACGTGTCGGTGGTGGTGATTGCGCTCGCGGCCTCGTGCCAGCGGCCGGGCGAGGCGGCGGCGACGAGCTCATCCATGACGCCGGCGAATTTTCCCGCCTCGAGCGGCTCGCCGATGACGCCGGTCGAGGCGAGCAAGACGTCGTGCGGCTTTAAGCTTGCCGCCTTGGCGGCGAGCGCGGCGGTAAGCTCGGTCGCGGCCCGGCCGGACTTGCCGGTAAAGGCGTTGGCGTTGCCGGAATTGACGACGAGCGCTCTGGCCGTCCCGCGCCCGAGCCGGGCGCGGCACCAATCGACCGGCGCCGAGGGGCATCTCGAGCGCGTCAATACGCCGGCGACGGTGGTGCCGGGATCGAACAGAGCGAGCAGCACGTCGGTGCGGCCGGGATAGCGGATGCCGGCGGCCGCGGTCGCAATGCGCACGCCGGCGACCGGCGGCATTTCCGGAAACGAGGCGGGGGCGAGGGGAGAGACGGCGGCAGGCACGATTTCGTCATGCGCGGGCTTGACCCGCGCATCCATGCGGCGGTGGAGCGTTCCGTTAGGTTCGATGGATTGCCGGGTCAAGCCCGTCGATGACGATTAGAGGGGAAATACGCTCGCCTTATTTCCTCGCCGGCGCGGCGGGATTGAGCGAGGAGGGATCGGCGGCCGCCGCCGGCTTGTCGAGACGCTCGATATTGGCGGCGCTGCGCAGCTTTTCCACCATCTCGGATTGCGCGCGGTGGGCGATGTAGGTGTCGATCTGGGTCTTGACCTGGTCGAATGCCGGGGTCGGCTTGATCCGCTTGTCCTCGACCTTGATGACGTGCCAGCCGAATTGCGTCTTCACCGGATCGGAAATCTGGCCCTTGTCGAGCCTG
>Ga0335081_10003099_pt1 | contig 26167 bp, 30 predicted proteins | sample Lox_Sample_35_FD_206713 | JGI IMG/M metagenome (GOLD analysis project Ga0335081, IMG submission 206713) | Soil microbial communities from Loxahatchee National Wildlife Refuge, Florida, United States - Lox_Sample_3.5 | ecosystem: Environmental > Terrestrial > Soil > Wetlands | place: USA...
CAACGTCATCCTCAGCGCCGTCGGCCACAATCTCCGCCTCGTCCTCGCCTGGCTGAGGATTCTGCTGCGCCTGATCCTGATCGCACTACGCCCAGCGTTTGCCGTCACGCCCGCGTTCAAATCCGCTTCTTAACGGGCGACGAGCGTAGCGGGTTCGCGTCCTCGTCATAGAGGGCCGTGCCTCCAGCCGCCAATCAACCACAACTCCGGGGTTTGAGCACAGCAACCCAGTAGTCGGCACAGTGCCATTGTTTAGAGCGAATATACGCGATGTCGGAGCTGGAAGGAGGAGCATCGTCGTCGCAACATGTACAATTAACGAAACGTTTACCAAATATTATGCACCGTGGCGCCGGTCATCGTGCGTCACATGTCTTAGTTGATGGAGTGGTCTTTTCGAAATTCAACCGAAACCGATTAGAGCGAAGCCATGACCGACGACGGTGAACTCGATCCCAATCTGAGGGTCCGACGGCCGAAGACAGACAAGAGCCCGGGCGAAAACCGTGGCGGGTTGCCCGAGGATGCCAGCGACGTAACCTTAGCGCTCTATAGTGATTGTCAGTTTCAGAAGGCCATGCACGCCGCCATCGCGGCGGGGTTGGAATGCGCACCCACTACGGTAAGCACCGCACCGTGTACCAAGCGGCCGATCTTTATCCCGTTGGACAAAGCGACCCTGTTCGGCGCGTCGTCGCTGCGTTCCTTCTAAGGGCAGAGTAACAGAGACTGGCGACCGAGGGTCCTTTGCCCTTGCTACGCTGTGAAGTTCCCGCTTTGAGGGAGCAGCTTGGCAAACCTACAGCGTCGCGCGGCGTCACTGGTTCCTGTAAGGATCGTGAGCCGATGGCGCCGCCTATCGTCGCCGCAAACAGCATCGGCATCGGTTTAGCCTGGCGCTCATAGGATGCACACACCGCTCAGGTGACGACGGAGCCAGCGTTCGCGCTGTTCCCGCGTCTGCGCAAGTTGGTGTGGATTGCCACGATGCGCGGGCGGAAGCCGTGGATAGACTCGTGCTATGTGTTGAATCGGTCATTGATGGCTCCCCAGTGCTTGGCTATCAGCGACAAGTGGCGGCCGGGTTCTTCCCTACCCGGCCGCTGCGCAATCATGATGGCGGCGTCGCTATTCGCTGTAAAAGGACCGCGCAATGGCAGAACACAAGTTCAAGATCGGTCAGATGGTGTTCTTCCATCCCCGTTCGCGCATGGCCGACGTGCCACGCAGTCAGCCATTTCAAATTACGCAACGATTGCCGACCACGGACGGTGAGCCCCAATATCGGATCAGTTCAGCCTTCGTCGAACATGAGTTTGCGGCCGGTGAAAGCGAGCTGCGGCCGGCCCAAATCTCATCAGCCAGGCGCTACTAATTCCCGCTAACCGTTTTGTAACAGCCTGCCCGCATAGTCTGCGTCTGACTGGGACTGGGTGTTGCGTACCTGGTCGGGCGAATTGGGGCGGCGCTTAAGTGTGACGGAAACCGCTCCTATTCAATGACCGTCTTGATTTCAGCAGCTATGAAAAATCCGCCAAACATCGTCAGTCAACAGACGGTGATCAAGCCCTGGGACGACGCTGAGCACTTTATGCCCTGCTCGAAATGCGGTGAAGTGATAGATGTACGCAATATGCATCAGGTTCTTGCCCACGCGGGCCCTCTGCCCCACCCAGTGGGTGATCGAGCAAGGTAATTGAGGATCACTCTAGCATCGCTGTCTTGCCATCGCCAAAGAACACTACGTCCGGCGTCCAACCGTGGACGGCTTTGCAATAGGGGCAGCGCGAGAACGTTACCCGATTTGGTAGCGAGTCCTTTTGCTTTTCGGCAATTTCAATGCCAGTCGAGAAAGGGCGGTGGTTATTGGGACAGATGGCTTTCAGTATGGGCATGATGACAAAGTCTAGCCAGCGTCTCTTAAGATGCGATTGCGCTAATTGCTCAACCTCAAATGTTCTGCAGTTGGCATCCGCCGCGGTATTTGGTTAAAATGCAGGTGACAAGTCCCCTAGCCCGGACTTGTCATAGAACTGACTCTGCCCCGGCGACCCCTCGTCCGGGGCTCTTTTTTTGCGGTGCGCCTCCTCGCGGTCGAGCAGCTTGGCCGCGGTGCGCTGAACCCCTCGCAGTAGACATAGGCGGGTAGCTGGCCGTTGTCGCCGCGGTGCTTTCGGGCAGGTAGGCTCAGGCGGTCAGGGCTTCGGAAAGAGTTCGGACGTTCTGCCACTTGCGCGATACGCTAGGAGACCAATCCATTCATGCAGAGCAGTATCAGTTAGCTGCAAGCCCTTGCTGAGCGTGATTGAGGGGAGAAGATCTTGCAGCAATCCGGTCGTCTGATAATCCACCGGATAGGCTTCGATAGGGAATCCCACGGCGCGAAATGCCGCCATGGCCCGCGGCATGTGCGCAGCTGATGTCACTAATAGCCAGCGCTCGCCCGGGCGATAATTAGCGATTTGAGCGGAAAATAGCGCGTTCTCAAACGTATCGCGCGACTGGCGTTCGGCGAATATGCGATTTGAAGCAATGCCAAACGCTTCGTAGTCATGGATGGCGACACTTGCTTCGTCTTCGCCGCGTAAAAGCAGGTCCGCGTTGCCGCCGGCGAAAACAATCCGCGCCTTTGGGTAGCGGTTGGCGAGCTGCAGGCTGGCCACAAAGCGCTCTGCCGCTTCATTGAGCCCGAGGGTGCCGCGCGTCGTGGCAATATCCGCCGAAATCGTCCCACCCAATACAACAATGCCGTCGGGAGAGCCGCGCGCAGGATCCCATGCGGGAAAGCGATTCTCGAGCTGCCAGAGCAGAGCATTGCCGACCGGGGAAAAGCCGGAGATCGCAAGAAAAACGACGCTCGTTACCATCAGCCGGGCGCCAAACCTTGCGGGGCGCGTGCAGTACAACAGAGCGCCAAGGAGCCCAAGCGCGATGAGCAGGTTGCTGGGTACGAGGAGAAAACCGATCGTCTTTGACAGCACGAAGAACACCAGAGGGCTCCTTCAGGCAGGTTTTCAGGGCTGAGGCAGGATACCCCGACAGTTTAATGGTCGAGCCGCGATTGTTGAGTTCACAATACTGCCGGCCAGACGTCACACGCGGGCATCAGGCCGGGCGCCGGTTGCCGAACCGCTGTGGCTGGGCTGGGTGGGCTGAATGACTCCACAGCGCCAATGAGGACCACACCAGCCTGACAGGGCCGCTATGGCGGCGCACCGTTAACCGCGTGGTAACCATGATGCTGCCATAGTGCTCGCGCGACCAGACGAAGTCCGACCCCTACTGTGGAGGCGAAGGGGTGCCGTCCAGCAACGGCACCCCTTCAACTTTTATCGGGTTGCTGTGGCAGTTCTGGCAGGTTGGCCGCGCCTCGTCGTAGCCTGAACGCCTAGCGTGCGCCGGCCAGGGGTAGCGACCAAGATTAGCGGGCAGCGCTGAAACCGGTGCCGCGGCTCTCAAGCCATGCATTGGCTTGCCAGCTTAGCCAATCCAAGGCCGCCAGCTCGGCGCCGAAGGTCTTGACCGTTTCGATAGTTCCGTCGGGCCATTCAGCCTCGACAGTCCAATCGTCCGCGCACTTAGTTACGAAGAATAACGGCTTACCCATTAGATTGCACCAAGCGCGGCATGTAGCAGGGACAACGTTGTTTCAGCGTCCGCCTCATAGACGACAGAAGCCTGGCTTTGTCGTCAATTGTCATTTTTTGGACAGCGTCGAATCGCGTCCGCACCGCACGCCGGCGCCGCTTTCCTCAACCGACCAGAGCGGCGGAAACCGGCGCATTGAGATCATTGCGTCTGCGGTTTTTCGGGCGCACCGCAACGTTAAGTCGCTTTAACCTGTTTTTAGGTCAAAACTTCACGGAGCCGTCAAAGTTCAACGTTAGCGTGGCCGGACGAAGCGATCAGGAGGCGAACATGACGCCGCTACGGTTCGGCAGGATCAAGAGTGAAAAGGAACAGCGCGAGTCGGCCGAAATGGCCGCGGCCGTGGCTCGCTATCAGGGACCAATAACGTACTGCCGTCCGGGCGTCGCGCGCGGTCACGAGACGAGAGTAACTTACGAGTCGATGCCTCATCGGCGGGACCCGCGCGTAGAAGAGTAAGCCGCCAAGATGAGCAAGACGCTATCAGAATTTCTCCGCAGCCAAGCTGATAAGCGCAAGGCCGAAGGCGATAGCGTTTGGAAATTGCTGATCGAGTCGGCTGAGTACATTGAAGCGCTTGAAGCAGATAAGCCCAAGCCGTCAAAACCTACGGTGCGGCAGAAAGCCAAGAAGCCTGGGGCTGACTGAAGCCCAAGCCTTCGCTGCGTCATATCACTCGCCCGCTGCGTCCGGCACGCGGCGAAATACGCACCCAATGGCTGTTGCGGAGTGGCCTTTCTAATTCGGTTTCGCTCGTACCAAAGTTGACGTTCGCGGGGCTTTGCGTCCAAGTGGGCCATTCTAGGCCGTAGGCTCGGGCCTGTGACGTGCTAGGATGTCGAGTCATGATAACGCCCGTTCTGCTATTCATCTTCTTTGTCTGCCTAGCCATTTGGTTCATCAGCAGGAGTGCCCATGGCCACAAGTCGCTATGTCGGCACCCATAGGGCAGGAGTGAATCCTTCAATGTTGAGCCGGCCAACATCCGAAGCGCCGCGCCCGCACCCGCCATTCACGCCGGTTCGCAAGCACCGGTGCCCATCTTGGCCGGGCAGGTAAACCTCGATGAGTCGAGGTCGTCGGAGGTGGCAGTCTCCTGATGCGGCATTGCCCAGCTTGTCTAACAAAGAGATCACGCGCGCCCAACGGTGTCCCATGGACCCGGCAGCGTCATAGCCCAATCGGCGAACCGCAGCCTCTGCGCCAGCTTGGCTTCCTGGTTGACGAAGGCCGGATCACGAAGGCGGCCGAGATCGAAGCGGCGGATTTGCCGCCAATGCCGCCGGGGGCTTGACTCAGGCAGGCGCAGCCTTCCGTTTCCTACGCCACCAAGCGAGAAGGCCACCGCCAGCAAAGATCAGGCCGGGCAGGCCAGCACCGGCGATGGGGCCGGGAACCGCCACAGGTGGCCTAGTTCCGCCAAATGCATAGTCGAACTGGAAGCCGCTGGATGTTTGGCTCCCAGTCAGATCGAAAGCCATTTCAGGGATCCCCAGTAATTCAATGACCGGACCCGGATCGTGAACGATCGTCGGCCCGGGCAACGGTCCGGGGTCGTGGATGATCATTGGTTCTACCGCCGGTCCGGGGTCATGGATGATCATTGGCCCGAACGCTGGTCCCGGATCGTGAACGATCGTTGGTCCCAGGATTTCGTCACCGGAACCACGATCATGCATTGTTATCACGTTGGCCGAATCATCAAACAAGTGGTCGGTCGTTGAACTTTGCGGCGACAGGATCGTCGCAGCGCGAATTGGAGCGCTCAATGCAACGCAAAGAAACATCGTCGCGACAAAGACCGCCCGTTTGACGCACATAAGGCCGCTCCGCTCGCGCTCCCGATCACAAATTCTCCCCGAGTGCGCTGTCTAGCGGCTTTGGGTAAAGGGCGCTCGTCTTGAAGCTCCAAATGGTTAAACCGGTGCCGGGTGAGAAATTTTATGCGGCCGTCGAGCGGCGCGGTCCTGTGGGCGAGCTCATGCCGGATAATCGGGATTAAACATGCGCGCCGGACACTTAAATTGGTGCTCGACGAGTTCTTTTACCAAGGTCGTTACACATGGGGTGGGCCAGCCTCCCCGGTCCGATCTTCGCGGGCGATGGCTTTTTCGTTGGGTGGCGTGGCGGAGGCCCCTTAAGTCCGCACAATTGCGTCCTGGTTGATATATCGGGCGATAAAGCACTCTGTGCCGGGGTCGAGCGTTCGGCCTTCGGCGGCTCGGCGCTCGGCGGCCTCGCGGCGACATCTTCGGACACGCCTGCGGACCAGCCCTCGGACGCGCCAACGCGTCACTTACGTAGGCTCAAAATCCAGGCAATAGCCTCGTCGATCTGAAAGGTCATCAATTCGGGATTTGGCATCCCCTTCTCGATCTTGAGATTGCGGCTCGTCGTGGGAGGAATTTGCGCAAATGTCCGCGTTGATGCGCTGCGTTGCGCAATCGAGGGTAGGGGCGGCGCCGGCGGATGCAGTACGGGCGGAGGCACCGCCGCCTGAAGAGTTTCGCGTGATCGCGGTTAGGGAGAGCCTCAAAGCCAGCTGCCACACGAAAAGGAAGAAGCCGCCTCGCGGCGGCTCCTTAGTTTCACAAATTGGCCGGGGAAGCGCCTCGGCGACTTGGATCAGCCTTAGCCTGCCGCCAATGTATCAATATTGCCGCGTTCGTATTGCTCAGCGCTTCAGCACAGAACGCGCCACAACGAAGGCTCCAGCAACTGCCGCGGCACCGATGCCAGCGCCAATCACAGGCACAGGAGCAACACTTACAAGCCCCACAGCGGCGGCAGCCGGTGCGATGCCAGCCAGCAACGCCAGTAAGCTTAATGCGACGGTTGACTTGTTCAGCATAGAACTCTCCCTTTAAATCGCCGCACCAGAAATTTAACAGATAAAGCCCGCCGAATTACAGGGTCCAATTACGGCGTTCATAGTTATGGTAAACGCAGGCATGCAAGCGACCACGCGCGCGCTACTTCGCAAGCCGCCTTGGTCGTTGTCATGGCTCCTGGCTCGAGTTGTCGTTTTTGGTCCGGCGATCTTAGTTCTGCTTCGCAGGTTAAATGAAGCCACCGTCGAGATGGAAGTCCTGCCGGATCGGGATGTACTACATACGCTGCATATCGACGCTTTCCAGCTACTGGCTTGGGGTGTAGCGTTTTTCCTGTTGTGGCAACTTGGTCCGACGCGACGGCCTAATCGTGTCGACATCGCCGCCGCAATCACGATCTGCCTGATCGGCGGACTGAGTTCGGCGGCCGGGCTTGTGGCACTCACAATTTTCCTGACGGTGACTGCACTCCTAGGAGATCGCAGCGCTCAACGACTTGCAACCGCGACAGTATTTGGTGCGCTGTTCGTTCAGCAGGCTATAATCCCGATCCTATACGACATGCTCGTTCCGATCCTGACACGCTTCGATACGATGCTGGTCGGCTTCTTTGCTGAGCTAACGATCCGAGGCGCCACATGGCAGGGCGACACGATTTCTGTGCCCTGGGATCATTCCATCATCGTCGCTGGCGGCTGCTGCTCGTTTCGGAATGTTTCGCTGGCGACTCTGTGTTGGGTCGCTCTTACCAAGCTGGAACGACCCGAATGGCAACCTCTCGATATCGGAGTTTTGGTTATTGCTGCCGGGTTTCAAATCGGGCTCAACGTCGTGCGCATTTATCTGATGGCACTGTCGGATAATATGTACCTTTATTGGCATACCGGCATGGGTGCACATATTTTCGCCGTTACGGCATCGGCCGGCGCAGTGCTTATATGCGCGTTTGGCGCGCGCTACGTATCGTGTTCGAGGGCAGCGCCCCGAAACGGTTTAGCGGTCGAGGGATAATGCAACTGGAACCGGCGACAACTACCCGACCAGCACTGGAAGCTTGGGATCGTCACCAAGATTAGCAGCCCAAATCGGCGTCATCGAGCCCGACCATCAGCGCCAGTGACCATCGCCTGGATATCCGTATCCGTATCTATAGCCATATCCGTAGCCGCAGCCGTAGCCGCAGCCGCGGTAGTCGCCATAGTATTCGGCCGCCGCAAGCCAAGCGTCGTAAGGCGCAATGATTGCTCCGGACACAACACCAACGTCTCGGATGCTGGCCGCCCAACCAACATGCCAACCATGACCGTGTCGGCCCAATCGGCGGGCTTCGGCGGAACTGGAACCCGATGCAACCGTGGCAGCGAGGAGAACAATTCCCAAAGCGAGAACGCGGAACTTCATAGCCGATTTCTCCTTCCGAATTGGTCCCAAGTGCATAATAGACGATTATCAGTATGGCTCAAGGTCAAGAACCCCGGCAGCGCCAACGGGTGGGCCGTGAAGCCGAAGAAAGTTGGACGCACTGATCGACTCGGAAGCGCATGCGATGAGACTCGGGTGCCGTAACCCAAGGTACTTGGAAAAGTTCGCTTTTGGCGCGGATACCGAGCCTCGACCGCCTAGCTGGGCCCTCAGCTGTCAGATGAGGGACGGAGGTAAGTGTCAATCCTACGGTCGCGCGAACGTCTCAAGGACCACGCGAGAAACACAAGGCTTGGCGTGTAGGCAACCATCATGCCGAGAAAAAAACTTTGAGCGGATGTCATCGTCGTCCCCTCCTCCGCCAGCACATCTTCGACGATAACTATGACCCATTAACTCCTGCCGATTCGTAAATGACGTGTACCTGGCGCTGTCGCCCGCCGTCCCTGAGCCGCCTAGCGCAGATATGCGGCGGCAAGCAACAGGCCACAGATCGCGAGCGTCACGATCCAGGTCGCCCAAAGCTGGCGGCTACCCATGCCGACCTTATACTCTGTTCGCGATCGACATGTAATGCCGCGAATCCACAACCTGTTGAAAACTCTAGCGTTAGCCCTGAGGTTCAGGTCACGGAACCTTTAGGCGACAGACGTCGTTCTCAAACTGCAGCCTTGCAATGAAATCAACCGAACATATTGTGGCAAGTTGAATGTCACTTCCAAACCAATGTGTTTTATTGGGCGACATCGGGGCGACCAACGCGAGATTCGCTCTCCTTGATAGTGGCTCCTTAGGTCCCGTCGAAAATTTTGAGGTCGCGAAGTACCGGCGATTTACAGATGTGCTTGAAGGGTTCTTGGGCGAATCAGCTGGTAGCCGAGGGGCTCGCCTACATCACGCTTTTCTTGCTGTTGCAGGACCTGTCAACGGTGGTCGTACCAAGCTCACAAATACGTCTTGGGTGATCGACACGTGTGAATTACGAAATGATTTCGATTTGCAGGTAGAGATGGTCAATGACTTCGTCGCATTAGCTTACTCGCTACCATGGCTGTCAACCAAAGATCTTTTACAAATAGGCGGCGGTGATCCCGACATTTCAGCGCCGATGGCGGCAGTCGGACCAGGTAGCGGCCTGGGCGTGGCTTGTCTCATACCGAACTCTAATAAATCGGTTGTCCTTGCAAGCGAAGGAGGGCACGCAACTTTGGCCGGCGCGTGCGAGCGCGAGGATCGCATCCTGGCCTACTTGCGGGATCGGTTCGGACATGCATCTGCGGAGCGCGTCATTTCGGGCCCAGGACTGGAAAATATATTTCAGGCGATAGCGGTCATTGATGGTCATGGGAAGCCTGCAGCAAGCGCCACCGAAATCACTGTCAGCGCACTGGAGGGTAAATGCCAGAGAGCGCGTGAGGCTCTTGATCTATTTTGTGCCTTTTTTGGATCATTCGCCGGAAACGTCGCGCTAACGTTTGGCGCACGCGGTGGCGTATACATTGGCGGTGGCATCTCACCTCGAATATTGAACTTTATGAGCCAATCGGACTTTCGGAAACGGTTCGAGTCGAAAGGTCGGTTTCGTGACTATCTCACGACGATCCCTGCCTACGTGATTATGCACCCAGCGGCGACGCTTATAGGGTTGAAATCACTTTTGGGTTCCTAGCACTCAACGGCTCTGTCATCGCCTAACACGACCTGTCCTCAACTCGCCCTGCTACAGCGTACGTCAGCGCGGTGCGCCTTCTGCCGTTATAAAAGTTCGCTGCGCAGGCGGCACGAACCAGTCTCAGAGCGGAGCCCTCGCTGATAGCAGCTACGTTGCTTTTGCAATCCAGCACTGCGACTGGGTCATCAAGGAACCTCGATCCAGTCGGAACCCCATTCATTACGCTTTCATTATTCGGGGATGGCTAAAAACGCGATTTTCAATGGACGCGGCCTGCTTTCTGAGTTCCCGAACAATTTGGTCGCAGACCTATTTGCCGCCGCCACTCGGGTTCGCCTCAAGAGAGGCAAGGTATTATTTCATGCCGACGATGTCGGTGACGGCTGTTACCGCGTTGAAGAGGGACTCCTCAAGGTCACCATTGCGTCGCGTGAAGGAAGCGAGCGCATTCTAGCTTTCCTCGGGCCGAGTGCCCTTGTCGGCGAGCTTTCGATGATAGACGGCTTGCCACGCTCTGCATCTGTGACAGCCGTGCGCGACAGCACTTTGCAGTTTGTCCGACGTACCGCATTCAGGCAGCTCGTCCGGAAACACCCCGAAGTTTTCGAGACGCTCGTTGCGCTGTTGGCGAGGCGACTTCGCGAAACCGATGAAGTTGTCGCGGCAATGAGCTTTCTGCAGCTACGCGGCCGCCTCGCTCGGGCGCTGCTTGAATTGGCTGAAAACTTTGGCCAAGATGTCGGCTCGGGCCGCATTGTCATTCGGCAAAAGATCGCACACAACGACCTTGCGGCGATGGTCGGCACCGCGCGCGAGAACGTCACTCGCATTCTCGCTGATTGGAAGCGGACCAGGTTGGTGACCAGGCTGTCGGGTTACTATTGCCTGGAGAACAAGGCAAAAATTGAAGAACAAGGGGAGCTTTAGGCGGCCACGACGTGCTTTCGATAGCTGGGTCCATTCGCTTGCGTCATGTTCGGCGCCGGTGGAACTCCAAGTTGAGAGGCCCACAAGCGCTTGAGCCCGCTGGCGTCGCGTTCATCGACGAGAATGGCGGCCCGGGGTCCGCCTGCAAAACCGGCAATCGAGAAGGGACTGAGATTCGATCAAGCCCGCTTGAGTACTTGAGTACTCGCGGCCGGTTGCGAAAAACTTTGACTCCTAGTCCGATCATTTGAAGGTCTTTTGGCGCCTGAGGCGCTATTGTCTCGCAAGTCCCCGATCGATCCTGGCCTACGCATCGAACTTCAGGTTTAGCAATCTCCGAAGGACACCTTTTGTTTACTCGGTGTTCCGGTATGTCTTCATGGTGTTACGGTTTAGTTCTCGTCCCTTGCCATTTCTTGGACTCACGCAGCGTTGCGGGAGGTAGTCCCCGCATCGTAACAGTGGTGCTGGCACCTATCAAAACGCCAACGCCCTTAAAACAGGGCGGGCCAGATCGTTTGCCCAATCCAGCCAAGCCAGATCGCCGGCGCCAAGAATAGGCCGAACGGCACCCGCTGGGTCGCCGCCAACGATCGATTGAACACGATGTACCGCAGCACATAAACCAAGAGCGCTGCGCAGGCAGCAAGCTCGATCGCAATCGGTATCATCAACCAGTCGAGCCAGGCGCCGGCCACACCGGCTAACTTGACATCGCCAAGCCCAAGTCCCTCCCGACCGCGAACAGCCTTGTAGAGATAACACAATAGGAAAAACGAGAGGGCCAACACTGCCGCGCGGGCAATCGCCAACGTCACAGCCGGCACGATCGCCTCCGGTTGCTGCACCGCGGCATGCACGAGGCCAAGAGCAAATCCCGCTGCGGTTAGCTGGTTCGGAATGATGAAACGACGGCCATCGATCACCGCAATGGCCAACATGATCACGGCGAGCCCCGCTCCCAAAACACCGCTCAATCCTGGCTCGCTCATCAGACTGGCGATGACGCCGGCCGCAGCGAGCAGCCCCAGCCCCAGCCTGCGCCGCCGACGTGACACCGGGTTCGGCACCGAAGTGGATCCGTCTGAAGACGAGACGGTCATGGCTTGGCCATGGATGAAACTGGGTTTCTATTTCATGATCCGACCCAGCTCCGGGCCGGTGATTTTCGCGCGCAGCTCCTCGGCGATGTGCTGCGCGTCGGCGCCATTGCGAATGATCTGCGGCCGAATAAAAATTATGAACTCATCACGCTTCACCGCTTGCGAGTTCTGCGAAAATAAAATCCCGAGGCCCGGAACCTGATCAAGGCCGGGGATGCCATTACCGGCGCGGCTTTTGGTTTCGCTGATGAGACCAGCCAATAGCACCGTCTGCCCGCTGGTGACCGCAATCGAACTTTGCACCACGCGCTGTGACACCGTCGGCGTCAAACTCGTCGCATTGACATTGTCGGCGACGTTACTGATTTCCTGTTCAATGTTCAACAGCACGTTTCCATTAGAGTTGATCCGTGGAACGACATGCAAGATGACGCCAGTGTTGCGGTAATCGATATTGTTGACGATCGGTGCGCCTGGAGTTTGCACCGATATTGCCGTTTGTGTCGTCACTGGTATTTGGTCGCCTACCAATAGTGTTGCAGGCTGGTTATCAACGACGACAATCGACGGCGTCGACAACACTTTCACAGTCGTCACGCTGTGCAAGGCGTCGAGAATGGCTTGCGGATTCGCCTCCGCACCAACCAGAAAATTGAAGCCGGGGAGCACCCGGCTCAAAACCGCGGTGGTTGTGCCGGCAATAGGATTGTTCGCGACCGATCCCGTGTCTGGTTTGAGGCCAAAATTCCTACTTTGCAGAAAAAATTGCACCCCATAATTGAGCTGATCGTTGAGCGTGACCTCGGCAATCGTCGCATCGATTGCGACCTGCAATTGTGGACGATCAAGCTGTTGCAGCGTGCTTTCAATGATGCGGTAGCTCTCCAAATTGGAGTAGATCAACAGCGCATTGTTGATCGCATCGGCTTCGATGCGCACGCCGGGAAGAATCGGTGGCCCGCCAGGCCCAGATGAGGATGCGGCGCTGTTGAGTGCTGTCGTCGTACCAAATCGTTTGGCAAACGCGTCAGCAACACCGGAATTGGACGCAACCTGTGTTCCCGACGCGCCCGGTTGCGCGCCGCTAGATGGCTGTGCCATGCCAAGCGTGGGTCGGGCGCTGCTAGAGGTCATCGCACCGGAGCCTGGCGCCAGCTCATTGGTTGGTGATTGCACAGTGGCGGATGAATTGCCCGTGAAAATGCCGTCTAACAACGCCGCAACTTGCCGCGCGTTACCATAATGCATGCGATAAACGCGCACGGCCGTGCCCGCTGTTCCAGCTTTATCCAGCCGCGCCACCCAGGTGCTGATTTCTTTGAGCAGAGCCGGTTTCTTGGTAACGGCGAGAATTGCGTTCTGACGGCCAATCGCTTGCAGCTTGACGAGATTTTGGCTGAGACCGCCCTCGCCTGAATCCATGATCTTTTCCAGTCCAGCGATGACCGGTTCCGGCGCACTATTTTTGATTGGATAAATCCCGACCGATTGGCCACGCATCCAGTCGGCATCAAAACTACGCGCCGTCTCCAGCGCAGCATTCCGGTCCGCAGCGTTTCCTTGGATCACAATGAGGTTACGCGCCGGGTCGGCGCGGATCATTCCCTGTTTGGCAGCAAAATTATCGAGGAGTTGTGTCAACGTGGCTGCCGAGACGAATTGCAGCGGCAGGACCGTGATGCCAAATCCCGGCTCCACGCCTTGCGTGTCGTCGATCGTGCCAGAGCCTAGCGCCTCTGCCGCTGGGATCAATCGATAGCCGTCACCTTGGCGCACCAGCGCTACGTTTGAAACGCGCAGAGCGCTCTCGAGCGCATAGAGCACGTCCTTCCGCGGTACCGGCCCACCCGACGACAAGGTCACTGTGCCCTGGACACGCGGATCAATCGTGTAGCCGACGTGCAAAATGTCGCCGAGAATCGCCTTCGCAATGTTTGCGACTGGCGTATTCTCAAAATTCATTTCATAACCCTTCGTGTCGGAATTGGGCGGAAGGGATCCGGTGGTTGCTGGGCCGTTGTCACTGGCAGTTTGGTTGCTCGACTGCGGCGGCGCGTTGGCGAAACCTGACGCGCCGTCACCGTAATAGACTTGCGCTTGCTCGTTTGAGCCCACCGATGCTGAGGCTCTGATGTTTCTTGGGGACCGCGCTCGCAAATCGACTTCGCGAATTTGCTCAATGATCTCGTCGCTCGTTGATATTGCGGTGGGCGGCGCTGTTGGCGGATTACCAGTCAGACAGCCGCTTAGGACGAGCGCAAGCATGGTTAGTGCCCACCCCGTACACGCTGTTTGAAACCAACGTCTCCGAGTGAGCATACGAATCACTTTAATGGAGCATTAACTTATTGACGGCATTTGATGATTCGTGTCAATATGAACGCTTCCCAGCGCCAAGATGCCGTTTCGGTCGAGCCGCCAAAGCCCGGACCGATTGAGCCGCCGAAGCCCGGTCTAGGGTGGTTGGATTTTGCCGACTATTTGGTGCGTAAAGGCGCCATTACCGGCGATTTGCTGGGCAAACTCGGTTCTGCGAACAACCCAGAAGGCCGCGCCAGGCTTCGTGATTTATGGGAATTGACCGATTTGTCGGCCAATGACTTTGCCGACGAAGTGGCCAGTTTCTTCAAGAAACCGCGACTCACACTGCCGCAATTGCTCGCCGCACCTTCCCTCGCTGCTCGGTTCACACCCCGCTTTCTTCGCGAAATGAGCGTCTTTCCCTGCCAAATGCCGGCAGCAAGCGAGGTCATGCTTGTCGTCGGAGACCCCACGGATTGCGGCGCAATTCGGGCAACGCAAATCCGCCTTCGCGGACCCGTCACGGTCAAGGTCGCATCTTTCGAAGATATCGCGACTGTGTTGTCAAAACGGCTCGAGGAAGACGAACCGCCGGGGTCAGAGGCGGATGAGCCTACGACACGCCAAGGTGACGACGACATCGAAAACTTACAGGACCTTGCCAGCGGCGCGCCGGTCGTTCGCGCCGTGAATGATCTTCTCGAAAGAGCCGTCGAGCTGCGGGCGACCGATATCCATATCGAGCCGGTACGCGGCGGCATGCTCGTGCGTATGCGAGTCGATGGATTGTTGCGCGGAGTGCCAACGCCGGCCAAGGTTTTGCCACAAGCATTGATTTCGCGCGTCAAAATTTTAGCCGGCCTAAATATCGCGGAGCGTCGCCTGCCACAAGACGGCGCGGCGCATCTGCGCATTGCCCGATCGGAAGTCGATATCCGCGTTGCGACGATGCCCACACAATTCGGCGAGTCGGCGGCCATTCGATTGTTGCCCAAAGACCGCGGCGTGCTGGAAATTACTAAGCTCGGATTGTCCGCAGCCGACGAACGAAAGCTCAAACGACTGTTGCAACTCCCGCACGGCATCATCGTCGTGACCGGTCCGACCGGCAGTGGCAAGACCACGACGCTGGCAACCATGCTCGCCGTGCTCAATGACGCGACGCGCAAGATTCTGACAATCGAGGACCCGATCGAATACGAAATCCGTGGCATCAACCAATCGCAAGTTAAGCCCGAGATCGGCCTCACCTTTGCAGCGGCTATGCGTGCCTTCGTCCGCCAAGATCCCGATGTCATCATGGTTGGCGAGGTACGCGACAGCGAAACTGCGCATATCGCCATTCATGCGGCACTTACCGGACACCTGGTTCTGACCACGTTGCACACCGAAACAGCCGCCGCCGCGGTGCCGCGATTGCTTGACCTTGGCGTCGAACCATTCCTTCTGCAGTCAACACTGCGCGCCGTGATCGCGCAGCGCTTGGTCCGAATACTTTGCGATCGCTGCAAAGTCGAACAGCAATTGACTGCAGTAGGTATGGCAGAAGACCCGCGCTATGCCCTGCTCGGTCTCCGCGCCGGCGACTCCGTGCATACGCCTGCCGGCTGCGATCACTGCGGCGGAACCGGCTACCGCGGCCGCACCGGCGTTTTCGAGGTGCTCGAAACAACCGATGAAGTGCGCGAATTGGTCGGGGCGCGCACCAACTCCGGTGCGATTGCACGCGCTGCCCAACAGGCGGGGATGACCACGATGTTCGAACACGGCGTCGTTAAGTGCCGTGCTGGCGTGACGTCAGCGGCGGAGGTCCTCAGAGTGACGACCGAGAGGTAGGACGATGCCGAATTTCCGCTATCGCGCCTTGACTCAAACCGGCGAAATCGTCAGCGGCACGATTGCCGCATCCAGTAGGGCTGAGGTCGCGCGTCGCATCGAGTATCTTCGTTTGGTGCCCATCGACACCGTTCTGGAGGACACCGCGCACCGCACCTCCTGGCTCAATTTTGACTGGAGCCAGCGTGCACGCAGCGAAGACGTCACGATTTTCACCCAAGACCTCGCACTGATGCTCAAGGCCGGAGCGCGGCTCGACGAGGCGCTCGAACTGCTGGCGACCGATGTTGATATCGGCGGACTGCGTTCGACCGTGAGCAAAATTCTCGCAAGTGTGACATCGGGCGAAAATTTTGCTGATGCGCTCGCGCATCATAAATCGTTGTTTTCGTCAATGTACGTCGCACTGGTGCGCGTCGGTGAGGCTGCCGGCAAACTGGATCGCATTCTTGAAATGTTGGCGAGCGAACGCAGCCGCTCCGAAGTGTTACGGAGAAAGCTTGCCGATGCATTGCGCTACCCGGCATTTCTGTTGGTCGCCGCTACTTGCGTTCTCATCTTCTTTCTCATGTTCGTCATGCCGCAATTTGCCGGCGTCCTTCACGATTTCGGCGCCAAACTCAGTCCGGTTGCGGCATCGTTCTTCAGCCTTTCGGATTTCATGACCCACCATAAAGAACTGCTCGGCTCACTGACGGTCGTCTTGCTGTTTGCTGGATTTTTCTTAGCGCGCCAGTCTCATGTGAGGGCATCGGTCGCCACCGGTTTATCCCACGTGCCGCTGATACGCTCGGCGTTGGTCTATTACCGGACTGCATTGTTCTGCCGTAATCTTGCCGTGCTGGTTAGTGCCGGTGTGCCCCTGGTCTCAGCGCTGCGGATTCTTGCCGATATGATGGCAACGACCGGCCACGTCGCCGTCTGGACCCGCACGGTCGAGAGGGTTCGCCAAGGTGGGAAGCTTTCGGAGGTTCTGGCCGAAAAAGCCACGCTACCGGCCATGGCGATAAGAATGTTAAGATTGGGTGAAGAAACCGGGCAGCTCCCCGCACTCGCCGGCCGCGTTGCTGAATTCTACGAAACCAAGCTGCAGCGCCGACTCGACCGCGCCGTTGGCATCGTCGGCCCGGCAGCGATCATCGTCATGAGTACGATCGTGGGCGGCCTTATCGTTTCAGTAATGACTTCCTTGCTATCCGTTAGCCAATTGGTCGGATGAGCGAGGGCTGTCTTGCCCGCTACTTTTGCGCTAAAAAGATCCCGCCACCATTCCGCCCGCTGGGCCGAGCGCGGCTTTACCCTGGTCGAGATGCTGGTGGTCATCACCATCATCTCCCTCGTTATGGCCTTGGTTGGCCCACGCGTCCTCAATTATCTGACTGACTCGAAAATTAAGGCCGCCAAGATTCAAATCGAGAGCTTTGAGAGCGCGCTCGATCTGTACTATCTCGACGCCGGCCGATACCCAACGACATCAGAGGGTCTGAATGCATTAATCGAACGCCCAGGCAATTCCGCGGCCTGGGCGGGCCCCTATTTGAAGGGCGATATCGTACCCAACGATCCTTGGGGACGGACCTACGTCTACCGCTCACCTGGACAGCACGGTGCCTACGATATCCTGTCGTCGGGCGCCAGTGGGCAAGAGGGAGGAAGCGACAGTATCACCAGCTGGACCAAATCATGATGGCGTCCAGTTCAGCTGGCAAATTGCGCGCGGAGGAGGGCTTCACCCTCCTCGAAGTAGTGTGTGTCCTTGCCATATTCGCGATTATCGCAGCTATGGTCATCCCGAGCCTGCCACATGGTACTTCCCGCGCGCGGCTCGAATCCTATGCGATCGCAACAGCGGCATTACTCAAAGCGGATCGTGACACCGCTATTCGCCGCGGCACCCAAGTTGCGACCCGGATCGATGCAGCCTCTCGCTTGATAAGTTCCGGCGTCACGGACCGGGTTGTGCAGATACCGGCAGACGTTGCGGTCGATGCGTTGCTGGCCGCACGATGCGATCGACGACCGGCCGATTCAACCATTCGCTTCTTCTCGTCGGGCCTGTCTTGTGGCGGAACGATTGCGCTGACACGGCTGGGATTTGGCTACGAAGTTCGTGTCAATTGGTTAACTGGGAGGGTCGACATTGTCGCGATCAGCCCAGCCTGAACATGGGACGGCCGGTTTCACCCTCATTGAAGTGCTCGTCGCGCTCGCGGTAGTCGCCGTTTCGCTATCGTCAATCGGCATGTTGATTGCGACGACGGTGCGCGGCACTCACTCCCTTGAGCGTCATTTAATCGAGCTCGAGACCACCCGCGCCATTTTAGCAGCTCTTCCTGAACGCGATCAGCTCACAGTGGGCAGTCTTGCTGGTGAGCGCGACAATCATCGCTGGCGCATCGATGTTTCGCCATTTGCCGCGCCTAATGCCGATCCGAAACAGGCAAGTATCTGGGTGCCACAGGCGGTTGTCGTGACGGTACAGTCGCCCGACGGCGGATCAATCCAGATCGATACCATCCGCCTGCACCGGAGGAACCAGTGAATGAAACCTGATCGGACTCCGAAGCGAAGAAGCATCGCTGGTTTCACTCTCATCGAAGCCTTGGTCGCAATGGTGTTGATGGCAACGATCCTCGTTGCGCTCGCGACCATTACCGCGCAGTGGATGCCGAACTGGAATCGCGGCATGGCGCGCGTTCAGCGCGATGACGATCTTGCCCTCGGACTTGATCGCTTCGTCGCCGACCTGGCGGCCGCCGAGTTTATCCCTGCTAACCGGCAAACGCTCAAGCCATACTTCGATGGCACGAGCGACTCGGTCACATTTGTGCGAACAGCACTCTCGCCAAATGCAGCGCCGGGCCTCGAGATCGTGCATTTCGCCGAAGTTAAGACTGCAAACGGCTTAGCGCTGGTGCGCACCCAAGCGCCATTCGTCCGTGTTGAGCAAACAGACCGCGATGAGCGAGCGGACCGTGACGACGGACCACGCTTTGCCAATCCTGTCGCGCTTATCAACGAACCCTATAGCGTTTCACTTTCCTACGCCGGCGCGGACAGGGTCTGGCACGACACTTGGCAACAGGCGCCCCTGCTTCCCAAGGCGGTTAGGTTGACGGTGCGGGACGCGAGGACGCGGCGGGCTCTTACCGTCTCGACCGCGACGCTGCTGCATGTCGAAGTACCCGCTACGTGCATCAAGACAAAATCATTTGCTGATTGCCTTTCCTCGCTCCAACGACGCGCTGGACCAGCTGACGCTGCTGCCCAGTCTCCCGTACCACCCTCCGGCCAATCGCTATGACGGTTTCTTCCATAAGCAAGGCCGCGCAAATCCGGCCCGATGGGTTTATCATCGTTGCCGCTTTATGGGTGTTGAGCGCCTTAGCGGCGCTCGTGGCAATTTATGCCGTCTACGTTATGGATACCGCCAATGCATTCTCGGGGTACGAGGACCGTCTGCAATCGGAAGCACTGGTATCTGCGGCGATCGAACTAACGGCTCTCCGATTGACAGCAACGCCCCCTCAATCGCGGCCGAGCCACGGCGCGTTCAGTTTCCAAACAGGCAAGGCGAATGTATTGGTTTCATTCGAGTCTGAGGCCTCGCGCATCGACCTCAATGCAGCTCCAAAGGAGCTTTTGACCGGCCTGTTCGTCAGTCTAGGTAAGAATTCTGATCAGGCTGTAAATTACGCTGACGATATTATTCGATGGCGCAGTCCAACTCGCGATAAAAACGCGACCGCTCCAGGCCCAGCGCTTGACCTCAATGCACCAAGTGACGCTAAAAATAAGGAAGCAACTGCGCCAGACCAGGCGTCCGACCACATACGGCGTGGGTCTCAATTTTTTCACGTCGAAGAGCTTTCGCTCGTGCCTGGTTTGCCAGCAGACATTGCAGAGAGCGCGCTACCGTTGCTCACTGTCGATAGCGGCCGCGCGCAAGTAAACGTTTTTAGCGCGACGCCTGAAGTGCTGGCGGCGCTACCCGGAATGAACCAAAACTACTTGAATGCCATCCTCGCCAAGCGAGCATTGCTGACGGATGGTCGGGAGCTGGGCCAGCTGTTAGGGCAGGTGCAAAAGTATGTCACGACCGAAAGCGGCAATTCCTTCCGGATCACTATCCAGATCGCCTATGACAACGGAAGCAGCGCCAATTCGGAAGTGAGTATTTTGCTGTTCGATAATGACCCTGATCCATATGCCATTCTGTCATGGCATGACGGATTATCACCGTTGGCACATGGAACGCGACGGGTGGTTTCACGATGACGATGACAGAAATACGAACCATCATCGAGCGAAGCTTCTCGCACTGGATGAATTCGGTCGCAGACTCTGTGGCGGCTCTTTTCAACCGCTTTGCCTCGTCCAATGCGGTAAGGCTCGTCGAGCGAGGGCCCGATGAATTCAGTCTTCAGGCGCCGGAGCAGAGCCCGGATGGCCCGTTAGCCGGCCAGCGCATCCACATAGTTGACGGTCAAATTGTCAATGCTGTGCCAGAACCCATAGCGACGACACTACGGGGTAGCCGCGTCGAAATAATGCTAAAACCCGATCGCTTTCTATTCTGCCCATTCGAGCTGCCCAGTCGCGCCACCGATTTTCTGGATGGCATCGTTCGTTCGCAAATCGATCGACTAACGCCTTGGAATCCGTCCGAGGCTGCTTTCGGCTGGAGCAAACCTGAAGCGGGTCCAGCCGATCGAATCTCGGTTACTGTGGCCGCAACGGAACGCGCGTTGGTCGCGCCCTATGTGAACGCAGTTGCAGGCTTGGGCGCGCAATCGATCACGGTTTTCACTGCCACGGATGATCAGGCTGCAGACGCCCCCATTAAGGTTTTCGAAGAGCGTGCCAGTGGCTTCTTGGACGTGGCCAAGATTCGTCAAATGCTCATCACCGTGCTGGTGTTGACTGGAGCCGCCGCCACGGTTGCAGTTTGCGGATCGCGCCTTGCTCAAATCAGCCTTGACGCGCAACAAGCCGAACTGGACTTTCGCCTAGCAAAGTTTCGCGCTGCGTCCGGAGCCGCAAATGCTAGCGCATCAGCGTCGCTCGCCGCTGCCCAAATCAGTCTGGAGAAGCGCAAACACAGCACGCCGCCAACCGTCATAGTCCTCGAGATATTATCGCGAATTCTACCTGACGACACCTACGTGACCGAACTGCGCGTTGAGGATAATAAAATTAGGTTGGAAGGTGCAACGCATAACGCTCCTGCCTTGATCGGCCTGATCGAGCAATCGGGTCTATTTGCCCGAGCGACCTTCTTTGCTCCGACTACGCGCGCTCCATCGGAAACGGTAGAGCGGTTCCACATAGAAGCCCAGATCCGATCAATGGACGCCGCCCGGTCATGATCGCTTATCGTCTCATGGGACGCGCCTTTCTGCGGCACGCAGTTGTTCCGGTGCTGTGCTATTGCGCGCTCATCGTTGCGTTTCTCACAGCAGCGGTCTTTTCGGTAACCGATCTCGTGCAGCGCCATCAGCGGGTCGGCGAAACCGCCGAAATACTTTCTCATTTTGAACATCCTAAGCGACTGGGGTCGCCAGCACCCGGCCAGGTCGCGGGGGATGACCCGCAAGGCTCGCCATTTTTACAGGGCCCGACGGTGACGGTAGCCAGCGCGGCACTTCTGCAGCGGGTCACCAGCGCAATCACCCATGCGGGTGGCAATCTCGTTTCGTCCGGAGTCGAACCACAGGACTCCCAGTCGGCCGATGGCTTTGTGCGGATCACCGCCACCTGTGAAATTGAGCACGAAGCTTTGCAGCAGTTGCTCTATGACATCGAGGCCGGAATGCCGTTCCTGTTCGTCGACCAGTTTGCAGCCGAGGTCCCATCATCTGCCAAAGATGGTGAACGGATGCGAGTAATGCTTAAGGTCTCTGGACTGTGGGCCGGAGCAAAGGCCCAATGACTCTTTTTCGCATCGTCTCTTGTCTCACGCTATTCGCCCTAGCGGCGACCGTCGCCGCGCTGCCGCGCGATAACGCGAAGGCCCAGGTGGTGCCCGCAGTCGAGCCACCAGCGATCGCATCACACACTGATCGGGGCAATGCCACGACTGCCGTGGCGACTGCGCAGCAGTCTGACACGCCACCAAACGCAACGAAATTAAAGGTACTCGGTATTTTTTCTAAAGAAGCAATGGAACGCCGGAATCCGTTATGGGAGGTCCCGTTGGCGTCCGTGACTGCGACACGGGAGCGACCAATCTTTTCGCCGACACGGCGCCCACCGCCGACAAGAGTAGCTGCTGCGGTCCAGCCATTACCGAGGCTCAAGCAACCGGATCGACTGACCCTAACTTTGGTCGGCGTTATCATCGGAGAGAAGGCCGGTGTTGCAATCTTTCGCGACGAGAGCACAAAGAATATTGTTCGGCTAAGATTGGGAGATAGCCACTCCGGATGGCTACTGGAGCGGGTTACAGGCCGGGAAGCTACGTTGCGAAGGAATGGCGAAGTAGCAACTGTTGCGCTTCCAGCTCCGATAACGCAATAAGGAGCGTTTGCTGCAAGTGACGCATGAATTGGCATGGCGATCAGCGCATGTTATCCGCCATCGCAGGCTCAACACTAAAGGCATTCAAAGAAACGTGGGAAGTGGTTTCCGCCCGGACCGCCTGAAATAACAGTATAAAGCGGGCCGACGATTGAGAGAGTCGCGGCAAAATTTTGCCAGCCGGATCACACAGGAATTTTTGCATCCGATCTCAACAACTGCTCGAAATACGCGATGGTCTTGACCAAGCCGTCACGCAGCTGGACCTTAGGTGCCCATGCCAGCACTTCCTGCGCGCGGCTGATATCAGGACAGCGCTGCTTGGGATCATCAACTGGCAATGGTCGGTGCACGATTTTCGCCGACGATCCAGTGAGAGCGATAACCTCTTGCGCAAGCTGCAAAATGGTAAACTCGGCCGGATTTCCGAGATTTATTGGTCCGGTAATTTCATCGGGCGTCTCCATCAAGCGTATAAGGCCCTCGACAAGATCGTCGACGTAGCAGAACGATCGGGTCTGATTGCCAGTGCCATAAACGGTTATGTCTTGATTGCGCAGCGCTTGAATAATGAAATTCGACACGACGCGGCCGTCGTTGGGGTGCATACGTGGGCCATAGGTGTTGAAAATCCTTGCAACCTTGATCGGCAGATGATGCTGGCGCCGATAGTCGAAGAACAGCGTCTCCGCGCATCGTTTACCTTCATCGTAACAGGAGCGCGGTCCTATGGGGTTGACATTGCCCCAATACTCTTCCTGCTGCGGGTGAACCGTGGGATCGCCATAAACTTCTGATGTTGATGCCTGCAGGATCTTGGCCTTAACGCGCTTGGCCAGACCGAGCATATTAATCGCTCCGTGAACGCTGACCTTGGTCGTTTGCACAGGATCAAATTGATAGTGGATCGGCGATGCCGGACAGGCCAAATTAAAAATCTCATCGACTTCGACGTAGAGCGGGAAACAGATGTCGTGCCGCTCCAACTCGAACAGAGAATTCGGCAGCAGGTGTTGCACGTTGTGTCGGGTTCCGGTGTAAAAATTGTCGACGCACAAAACCTCATCGCCGCGCGCCAACAATCGTTCACACAAGTGTGTGCCGATGAAGCCGGCCCCGCCGGTAACGAGAACGCGACGCGCTGTCAGCATAGGACACTTTCCCCATATTTTTCAATACCTTACCACATACGCCGGGCATAGCGCGACACCGCGCCGGATCCGAGCGATGGCCCCGTTCAACATACCCGGATTTCTAACGATTTAAAACGCATTCCCGCTCTGACGGTTAGCGGCGAAGAGCCTGTTTCGATGTCTGGATAAAACGGTTAGACCGCGCTTAACTTTGACAGCGATCAGCCGCAGCAATCCGTCAGGGGGTAACTGAGGCGCCAGGTCCTTGAGACAAATAGCTGCTCAAAGGCGGCGCCGGTTTGTGCTCGGGCATTCCCGGCCCGACGACAGGTTCCCGACCGGGTGCGGAAGCATTTGTGTTTGTGCTGACTGCGATCGCTGATGCGGAAGGGGCTACACTCGTCGTGCCTGATGCTCCCAGAACGACAACTTCAACGTGGTCATCCAACACTTTGAGAATATAGTCATGGCCATCGAGGGCGCGCTCCAAGATTTGACGGAGAGTTCCTGAACAATGGACTGTTAGGTCACTGTGCAAGCTTGGCGGAATCTTGTAGGTCAGCTTATAAGACCTCGCCAGTACCTCGAGAACTTCTTTAATCGTGGCATTGTTGGCATCGAGTTGAATATCGCCTACCTGTCCTCGCACCTCTGTAGCTGCCAAGGCAGGCTGATGCATTGAGCTCAGTTGAAGGCCCACCAATGTGAAGAAGATCAAAGCTGCTCGCGAACTATACGAAAGGTGGCCGCGCCAACCGACGAGCCGATTGTCAGCAGCTTGCGGACGCGAGATTTTCCCCAATCTTAGAACGTCCATGACGAAGGTCCACAAGGGAAAAGCTGCGACGATTCGCTCGCTCGTTCAGCGGAGACTAAGTGCTGATAACTGCTGAAAGGTTATCAAAGTATTTAAGAGCAATCTGAGGGCTTTTAGAGTGCAAGAAGGATAACACCGTCGTCGATTTAAAGGGGGCGATAATGCGTGCCGTTCTTGCAGGCCGTCGAGCAGGTACTCGGGGCAACGAAATAGGATTTGCAGATAGCAGAAGGCCGCCCAACTGAGGCGGCCTTGCCATTAGTGCTCAGCTTATTTCAGCGCTGTGGCTTGCACTAAGAGTGTACCGTTAGGGATTGCCCAGATTGAACAAGTAATTGATCCCGACTGTCGCCATCTGAACGTTGTGATGTTGGCTCGTGAAAGTATCGCCCGCGAGCACGGGAAATGCAGCCGGAACAACAAAGGACCGGTTGCTCAGGCCAAGGAAATCGTACTCAAATCTGACGGTCCAGTTGTGTGCAAAAGCCCATTCGAGGCCTCCGCCCACCAGCCAGCCGGTATCGGTACTGCCGTTGGAAAAAGTGGCCGCCGAATTTGTGGTGAGATTGCTGAGGGTAATATGGCCGCTCCCGACCCAACCACCGCCGCCCTTGACGTAAAGCAGAATGCTATCAAACGCGTAACCGGCGCGAGCGGCTAGTGTCGTTATCCATCTGTTGTTGCTAGCCAGTTGGAAGCTGTTCGGACCGGCGCCGGGAGGCGTGAAGGTAACTACATTGTTCACGCGGTGGCTCGCAGCCCAGTCGAAGTCCGCTTCGAGGCCGATGACGAAGTGCTGGATTTGGTAATTGGCCCCGACCTGGGCACCGCCAATGAATACCGGGTTGTTTGGATTGCCCCAGCCGATGCCGAACATGCTGTCGGTCCAGGAGCCTTGAGTCCAGCCGCCACCAACGTTGCCGCCGAGGTAGAGCCCCGTCCAATAGAATTGCGGCGGCTCATACGGTGCCACCTTGTAGACCGGCGCAGGTGGTGGACCGAGGTCGGCTGCGCTTGCGGCTCCAGAAAACCCCAGTACCGAAGAGGCAAGAACGATTGCTGAGAACTGTTTGTACATAGTCGGCTCCCCCGAAGTGCCTGACTATACCCCGGAGAAATGTGGAAACCCGGATCGGCCAACCATCGATAAGATAAAAAAAATCGATCGTTGCATAAATGCAACCATACTTAAGTTATTGATAACAAAATAGAAATACGCCATTCGGTGACGGCGCTCGCCGATTAGCGGGCAACGGCCAGCCATCTAGCCCGACGGACGTCCACTGAGCATTATTTCACGGGGAGGACCAGCTGCGCGGTCGCCAGAAGACTGGTGCGCAATACTCGCCGCACCAACTGCGCTCAAGGATGCGAGCCCGGCCGCCCGAGCAGCACTGCGGCGGCCACTTCAATCAACAACCGAAAAATCACAGTGTTTAGGCACGCCCTCAGAAACAGTACGAGCACGGGACCAATCGATGCAATTGCGAGATTGCCCTTGCTCAATAGGAGCAGGAACGGAAAGGCTTGATCAACCAGGTACGCGCCCCAAATGACCCGCAACCCATAGAGGGTAAATACTGGACGCACGGCGAAGAAATTGAAGACAGCGTCCATGGCCCATTTCTCCTGCACTGCAAATCCGTGAGCCCCCTTCCTATTTACTGGTCCTCTTCACGTCTGCAAAGCCCGCAAGCAGAGCGCCCCAACCGTAGCGTTCGGGAACCTCATGTACGACCTAGTTCGCGGCACTGGCAGGTGTTTTTAGGCCGTAATGGTCGAAACCTCGATTATTCCGACGGGCCATTTGGAGTGGCCGACATTATGACGCACCCCCGCCACTAGCAGCTAGCTGTGGAGCCTCAACAGGTTGTCCTCGGGGAGGCCGAGGCGACTGATTGGCGTGTTGGCTTCCAAGCTACTATGGGGCCGATGCCAATTGTAGCGATGGAGCCAAT
>Ga0335081_10003100_pt1 | contig 26164 bp, 22 predicted proteins | sample Lox_Sample_35_FD_206713 | JGI IMG/M metagenome (GOLD analysis project Ga0335081, IMG submission 206713) | Soil microbial communities from Loxahatchee National Wildlife Refuge, Florida, United States - Lox_Sample_3.5 | ecosystem: Environmental > Terrestrial > Soil > Wetlands | place: USA...
GTATGCGCAAGCAGTGGCTGACCTTTTGGAACAATGACCCTATTAGCGTCCATATGGTAGCCGAACAGCTTCTTGTTTTTCTCGGGACCGCATTCGACAGCGAGCCGCCCCCAGCCGTATCCACGTTCGCCGCCCAACTGAAGGCGGCTCAAGGCCTGATGCCATTCCGATTGGAATTTACCGCTTGGCTCCAACAGGTAACCGATCAAGTAAACCGGCCGGTCGTCGCGCGTTCGGGGGGCGATATATTCTGTCTCATGAAGCATGCCTTCTTCGGCGGAATGGCCGTCGCGAAGAGCAGTGCTCGCATAGCTCCCCAGAAACAACCACGAAAACAGTTCAGGATCATCCCACGGCCATAGTTCGACTTTTTTCGGATTCACCGAGGGGTAGAAATAGGAAAAAGCAGGAAACCCTTCATCGATATTCTGGCCGACTTCCCCGTAGTTTGCGCCGTTGTTGGCGTCGCGCACCAGCCTCGCCGTCAGCGCGCCCCAGAGCATTCTTCCGGTCACGTAGGGGCGGGTCTGCTGCAAGTTGCCCAGTTTCCGCCATCCCGAGTGCAATGGCGCACATAGTCTGAACACGATCCGGTGCGCCGTCGGACTCATGCGCTTTCCTCATCCGACGCGGCAGTCGGCTCATCCTCGCGCGCCTTCGCGCCATAGCGCGCGTAGATTAAGGTCTGTTCCCAGAGTTGTTTGACGAGAAGGAGGCGATCCAAATCTTTGCAGACCTGTTTGCCGAATTTATCCAAGATGTCGATCGGCGTGCCATTGATAGGTTCCACGCCCATTTTAGGAAGGAGACTCAGCAGCGCGCCTCGTATTTTTTTGACATGGTCCTCATCGCCTTTACACGCCAACAGAAAAAGCAGCCCCGCATATGGCCCGTTCTCCTGGACGACACCGTGGGTATCCCGAACAAGCGCTTCGACCTCTTTTGCCTTGTCTGATGATAGGTTTCTCACAATTTCACGCGCCGCTTCGGCCGCGACAAGATCAAGATTAATCATGACTCACCGCCTTCCACCGACCAATCCGTGATAAGTTTCATTCTGCCAAAGCCACGGGTTCCCATACCGCCTACTCCCAGAAACTCAATCAGTTTGAGGCCCGCGCGAACTACTGCCAAGGGAGAATCCCACGATTCATTGTTTGGGAAAAGAGGTCCCTCCCGATGCTTTTTGGAATCGGTTTTATATTGTTGCTTGGTTTTAGGAAATTCCTTCCCCTCCCCCACTAAATCTAGATATCTGTCTTCAACAATATCGCAGAAAAGCCAGGTCGCGCGTGGAATTGCTTCATAGGTAAACAGCGCTCCTTTCGCGGCCGCGCCGGTGTTGGGATCGATACTTACGGAGGTGCGCACCTCAAGATTACTGTTGACGATTTGCGGAAACAGCTTCGGTGTGACCAATGCAATCCGGCCGGAAATCAGAGGCCACTCTTCTTCCAGTGTTTTTTTTGGCGTGACCGTCAGCCCACGCTGCGCCTTGAACATCAGCCATCCGAGATTGATATGATCGTCACTCGCGCCTGGGTTCTGTTGCCCAGCGGGCGGCGTGGCAGAAACGTTTTGCTGTAAAGACGTGACGATCTGCTCATCTGTTGGCGGACTCTCATTGCCCGCAATTGTGAAACCAGCGTCTTTAAGAATCTCCGGAGTACTCACCCAAACAGGTCCCTCAACAGACGTCACGGGAAAGAGCACGATCCGCGCGTCGCCGATGCTGACAGAACCGGCCTGTCCGCCGCCGCTATCGCTGGTCGTGCCAAACGTATAAAGTATCGGACATTCATACCGATCGTTCGTGCCCGCGGTCTTCTGTAGACCGGCATGCTGCCCCGCCGCCTCCGGTCTGCCGTAACGCATCGCCGCATAGCTCCGGGCTGCGCCCGCCAGGCTCGTGCCCGGGATTTTCGGAAGGTTCGTGCCCGGCTCCCGCGCGATTGTCATATCAACCCGCCCAAGCCGGTAGCCGCCCGCGCCGACATGGACCGGATCGAGTGTCATGAAGAGAAACCGCTGCAGCGTGTAGATTTCGTTTGCTGTTCTTTTCTGGGGTTCTGCCTCCGCCTCAACCATGCGTCGCCTCCTCCGATTTCGGTCGTTGTTTAAGTATGTCCATATAAAGCTCAATCACATCGCACAGCCGTCCGTTGACCGTTTCGTCGCAAAGCGCGTCCAACCCCGGAGGACGGCCCTCTTGCCAACCGGCGTTTGCCAGGACATCATGCGCGAAACCATGAAATGTGGCGCTGCCCTCTTCGCGCCAGGCCTGACGGCTGGTTTCAAACAGACCCTCTATCGCCTTGATCTGCGAGGTTGCCAAACGCGTTCGTAGTAGCTCCCAAATTCGCTCGATGTCCGTAATCTCCTCAAGATAATACGGCCTCGGCCCGCCATCCCGACGGCGGCCGTCCGCGCGATAGCTGATCTCAAACCGACGCGCCGAGGCGTCGAGATACTCGAAATCGAACCGCGACGGTGTAACGAAAACCGTGTTTCCCTTTCTAAGCTCTGAGACATGGACGAGCCAGCGGCCGGAAGACTTTTGCTTCACCCATTTACCTTGCCCCTCCGGCTTTCCGTCGGTCAAAAAGTATGGATACCAAATGTCCTCCGTCTTCCCGTCGCCCATGACGGCCGGAATCTGCCAGGTGATGCCGTTTGTAAAGGCCAAGATGCAGTTCCTCCCTGCGGAGATCGCATCGGCGTGCAACTGCCAGCGCTCGACCGCTTTGGGTTGCGTAAGCATCCGGCGGCCGGCATCGAGGACGGCGGTCAGCGGCGTGCGTCGATCCGCAAAAACGAGGCCGACCGTTACCGGAAGGCGATTACGAACTTTTCCCATTTCGTTTTCGTATTTGGCTCGGATTGCTTGGACCACGGTAAGCGCGCGGTCGGCCGGAACAAGCGCCATGAATGTGCGCGGTGTATTGAGGATTGGAAGCGCCGGGAGATACGGGGTCGATTGCACGGTGACTTCAATTATCGTCACGTCAACGGGGCCGGTTCCCGGAGAACCGTAGCCGGAAGGCTGCCGGATTGCGGCCCTTGTTTTTTCCATAAGCCTGTCTCGAATCGTCGAAGCGACGGAATGACCCTGCTCTTCTTTGATATCCAGACGACGCGCGAGGCCATCGAGATTCTCAGCTGTAAGAAACTCAATGGGTTCATTCCGCGCGCAAACGACGGCGATGCGGCCCAGTGATGTTTCGAGTTCGTAGGCATGGCCGATTGCAATTTTGTCCTCACCCACGGCAAGGACATTCACAACAATCTTCAGGCGAGGGAATCGGAGCCCAATATGGCCAGGAAGATCGTCCGCAATCGCCTGCCAGAATTGCTGTGTCGTATCGGACACACGGCGAAGTCGGGCGAAAGACGCGCTTTTGAAGCCGTCACCCTCCCCAGAAATATCCGGCGGACGAACGAGCAGCGTTTTGATCTGTCCATTCGACGTAAGCCAGTCGTCAATGTCAAACCCGGCTGCGATCAGCGCGAACCGTCCGTTTCTATCGGCGACTTCATCCAGCCAGATGGTGTTATCTAACCGGTTGATCCATTTCAGGGACCGATCCTGCCGCCGTTTCTCACAGAGATCACAAACCTTTCGCTCCTTCGCCTTTCCACTCGTTGCCTGTGGGCGGAGGCCACAGACGGGGCAGACATCGGCTGCAAGGTCCCTTCCAGTCTCGTCCTTCCACCCTTCGCGCGTTTTCTTCACGTCTGGCGCGGAAGACGGCACGCTCTCTTTTAACATCTCACCAAGCGTCAAGGCCTGTTCGTCCGCTGAGCTTATGACAAGATGGGGTAAGAGTTCCCCCTCAAGCTTTTCTCTGAAAAGCTTTTCAATCCGCTCCTGGAACAGCCCCTTGATAAGCGACCCGTTTGTCTCCTCCTTCAGATCCGGTACAATAAAGGCGCTGCCGTATTCGTCGCGGTAGATTTCATTCCCGATAGGATATTCCTCTTCCAAGAGCGTACGGACAGCATCGAGCGTGGTCTCCAGAAGATCGCGACGTGCAAGCAGATCGGGCAGACGCGCCGCCCGACCGTAGAACTCGGGACCGTCTACACCGACGCGCAGAATGCGCCAGCGAACCGCTTCTCCCGGAACCGCCCCGTCCAAAAGAGCCTTGGCAAGGACGGCTTTGTACAGCGCTGCCACGGTGGAGGAGATGTCCCACAGCGTAATGTCATTGATCGGGCGCCGCGTCTCGGCAATAGCCGATCGTAACAGCCGCTGGCCTGTCTTCCTGAGATCCGCACGATTTTGAGACTGAACACTCGCCGTATAGACTCGGCGGTCCTCTTCCCACCTACGTGTCTCAAGCAGTGTTTCATAGCCAAACACACTGCTTACGCAAGCCGGTAATGTGTCCTTATGAGGCGAATGCCCCATCTTTTCCGCGCCTGAGGCAGCATGATGCGATTGTTGGAGAAGCCGAGGCATCCAACAAGAAGTACAACTCAGGATGCGATTCACCCGGTTATCTGTGTGCCATACCTTATGTTGAAACTCAACAATTTCAGCTACGGAGTGATGCTCGGCCTCGAGGGATCCGCTCTTCTCGGTAGCAACTTTCTTTTCGTGGGCCCAAGCGAAGAAAGCGAAGTCCCTGTGGTCGAAGAACCTAACGGCCCCCGGTTCGTTTACGAGTACAGCCTTTTGGGCTGCTTGTTCCTCATGGCCATTGAAGATTTTAGAAAACAGAGAAGGATCATTCTGAAAGTGCCCTTGTAAGACACGGAATACATACTGATACGCGAAATTGGCCACATCTCTATCGTCATCGGTTGGCCCTTGAGCAGCCATTTTTGATTTTATGAAACTTTCACTGAACTTCCCGATGTTATGAAGCCAGCCGCCCATTTCAGCAAGCAGCAGTGCGTCACGATTCGTTTCAAGGATTTTGAGTTTGTCGCTCATGAGTCTTGCTTCTTCCCTGAGTTGAAGGTTTTCAATTCTTTGGCCGCAGCCCCAAGTTCACTATGAAGGGCGGTAAATGAGTCGAATTTTTTTTCAATGGGAGGCGTCTCCATCCTGAAACAGCCGCCAGTAAATTCCTCCTTGGCTCGCCCAAATCCGCTGGAGGTTTTCGCACCAAAGCCGTAGTCCAGAAACATTGCCGGCAGCGCTTCGGCAAGCATCACCAAGTCTATCTCCGCATCATGCGCTGAATTACGTCCGTCTTCCCGATCTCTCCCGTCAGACACGTAAAGGAGGGTATAAAGTCCTTTATTCATTATTTTGGCGCTTTCAATGAAGACAGGGCGTTGCCCCGCCCCGCTTCGGCGGTCGTGCGGATTGATCACCTCGAGTGACCGGTCCTTGAAGAACGTTGGAAAAAGTTGCAGGCGGCCGGAATTATGGTTATCGCCGGTGTCTCCCTCTTTTTCATTACCGAAAAGCCTGGTCTCGGATTGCTTCGCGACCTCGTTCGTACCCGCTGTTTTCCGATATGCCGCGCGTAAACACCCCTTCCATGACGAGGGAGGCACATACGGCCGACCCAGGACTAGGTCGCTTCGAAGCGGAACTGGAATTAAATGAAATGGATGATCATTTTTGGAAAGATACGGCGTCTCCAACGTGAAGCGAAACTGCAACCAGAAAGACCGTTGCGGGAGCAAGGTAAGCGCCGTGTGATCAGGCGCCTGTATAACCCGTTCAAGCTGGTCCGCCTCCCCCATAGGCAATCGGTCTGGCCATTGCCATCCCAAATTGACCATACGCTTCTGCCAGAGGGCCCGAACTGCGTTGGCGTCGAGTGTCTTAGACGCATCAGCAAAATTATAAACAATAATATGTTCGCTCTCCGTATGCAGTTCCTCAGCAAGGTTCTCACATGCAAGCAATAGCCTCCTTTTCGCTTGCTCTTTTGCATTTCGATCTGTTGCGCCTTGAAGGTTTTCCCTCTTTGTCTGAACTTCATTAATATAAAGTCGAAGCCTTCGAATGGTTTCACTAACGTGGTCGCGATTCATGCTTAACTCACCAATCGTTTCAGAAAATCCTGCTTGGTCTCTCCATTCACGGAATCGATTTGTATAGGACTGCCGACAGTCCCCAGTGCGTTGAGCTGTGACAGGATCTCGTTGACCACTTTATCTCGTTGCACCGAAACACCCGGAGGCTCTATATGGAGGTCATTCGGCACCCAAATCCAGATCCGGCACAATCCATTCAAGTGTCTCGAAATCCAGATCTTACAAGCCTGCCGGTTTTTTTCCGGAACTTCCTTTCCGAAAATGAAATGGCGGAGAGCTTGCGGTTGATCATTCGTCAAGCTAAACAGGTTATTCAAACGAAAAGTCTTTCTAAGGTCATACTTTATATTCACGATTGTTTCGACTTGACCTGCACTGACAGTTGGCCCCGGTTTGAACGAGGCGATAAAAACAAACTCGTCAAGAGCGGGCAATCCAATCCCCATGTTATGTGGGTCCGACATTTTTTCAAAGTGCTTCAAGAAAGCTCCTTTATCGAAGGTCGGCGCGCTGGCAACCTTGATCAAACCATACCCAACCTGGGCTTTCGCGCCGAGCGCGCCGTGTCGTTCGATCAGATGTAATAGCCCAAGCAGGACTTCGATCGGAAGATCCGGGGCAACTTGAAAGCGCAGAGTTAAATTTCCCGCTTGACCTGGGGGAAAATACCAAACCGAGTTTCGATTCCGATCCCTACGACTCGGCCGATTATCTGTCGCACACACCTCCCGGTTTCGTGTCTCGGAATTCACGTCGCTTCGCACCAAAAGGCCAAATCGTCGCTTCCAACCGGTTGCACCGAATACGCGGCAGGCATCGCAGATCCCGCCATGTGGTTTGTTCGCGTCGTAATGGCATTCGCTTTTGGAAGGGTCACACGCCCAGCCTCCCAAGCCGCGTACGATTACTTCATACCACCAGCGCAGGCTTCCAATCAGACCAGTTGCTTGAATCCGGTCGCATTTACGGTCCGCATTTCCGGTCCAGAGTGGTGTGATCGTTTCAAGTTTGATTTCATCTATCTTGGGTCGTGACACGGTCTCTCCATGGCCAAATCGAAACGATACCTCCCCAACCCAAAACTCGTCCCCTTCCCCACATGGGTCCACTCGCCTAAACGAATCCACGGGAGAAATTCGCTGAAATCCCCCTGATAAGTAATCTCGCCCAGCCAGCCGCCGAGCGACATCCGGGTCTGCTGCCGCGTGGAGTAGCGCTCCCAGTCGTACCATTCCAATCGGGATTTCACCGTCTTGACCGATTCGGCTTTTTGGATCAGCTCCCTGAAATCAATCTTCGACGGATCACCGTCGCAATGGAAGTAGGAAAGGAGCGCGATGCGGCGGATTAAATTCCGGAAGAGGAGTTGAAACGGAATTTCTTTTGCCAGTTGCCCGTCCGAGATCAATCGGAGCGGCGTCAGGAAATGAAGGGTGAGGGTCGAATCGCGGGAGGAGACCGGGTCTAAAAACTGGTCGGAGGTTAACGTCGCCCGGGCGGTTTTTAAGACTTTTTTGTCGCCGTCGTAAACGCGCTCCTGCCCGCCATTCCCGTCATGAACCGTTGCCTCCTTGAGATGAAAGCGCCCGCGGCCCTGTCCGATCCCGGCTCTTCCCAGCTCTTCAAAGCTGTAGATGAAATACGGCAGATAATCGAGCGCGCGGCCGAAGAGGGTCAGATCAAAGCCCAACTCATCCCCGACCGCGTAGCGTCTCTTGGGCGTGAGCGGCGGAAGGATGACGAAGGGATGGGGCGCCGCCTTGTATTTTCGCATGACGTCGGCGGCGGCGGGCGGGGGCGTCTCGAAGACGTAGGCGTAGACGCATTTCTCGGGCAGCCGGCAATCCTTGCAGGGGTTCGGGTCGGCGCAGGTGACTTTTTTAAAGGCGTAGCCGAATCCGCCGCGGAGCGTGGATCCTTTATAACCGGGCAGGTAAAGCGGGGTCTGCGGCTGAAGAAGAAGTGAAAACCGGTTGAGCGTCAGGCGCGGCAGCATCGGCCATCTCGTGGGATCGAATGACTGCGTTAATCCAGTTGTGTGAGAAAAGCACGAGCCGATTCTACCGGAAGCGATCGGTCATGTCAACAGGCCGGTATGGCGGGATGATGATCGGAATGGACCGGGGATTCTTGCAGGGGCGCGCGCGATACGCCCCTGTTAGGCGGACTTGATCTCCTTGTCGTTCTCGTACAATAGAATCGGCTCGCCGGTCTGGTGGATCACGTCCTCGTTGATGATGACCTCCTTCACGTTTTTCTGGGAAGGCAGCTCGTACATCAGGTCCAGCATCACCTCTTCCAGGATGGCCCGCAGCCCCCGCGCGCCGGTCTTCTGCCCGTGGGCCTTCTGCGCGATGCCCGCGATGGCGTTGTCCGTGAATTTGAGCTTTACTTTTTCAAACGCGAACAGCTTTTCGTACTGCTTGATCAGCGCGTTCCGCGGCTCGGTCAGAACCCGGATCAGGGTCTTCTCGTCCAGCTCCTCCAGCGTCGCGATCACCGGGAGCCGGCCGACGAACTCGGGAATCAGGCCGTATTTCAAAAGATCCTCCGGCTGGACCATCCGCAGCAGGTCGCCGACGTGACGGTCCTTCTTGGGCCGGACCTGCGCCCCGAACCCCATCGACTTCTGTCCGATGCGCTGCTCGATGATGGCCTCCAGCCCCACGAAGGCCCCGCCGCAGATGAACAGGATGTGGGAGGTGTCCACCTGGATGAATTCCTGATGGGGATGCTTGCGCCCGCCCTGCGGCGGAACGTTGGCCACGGTCCCCTCGATCAGTTTCAGGAGGGCCTGCTGGACCCCCTCGCCCGAGACGTCGCGCGTGATCGAGGGGCTGTCGCTCTTCCGGCTGATCTTGTCGATCTCGTCGATGTAGACGATGCCGCGTTCGGCCCGTTCGACGTCGTAATCCGCCGCCTGGAGGAGCTTTAAAATGATGTTCTCCACGTCTTCGCCGACGTAGCCCGCCTCGGTCAGCGTCGTGGCGTCCGCGATCGTAAACGGCACATCCAGAATCCGGGCCAGGGTCTGGGCCAGCAGGGTCTTGCCGGTCCCGGTCGGTCCGATCACCAAGATGTTGCCCTTCTGGAGCTCCACGTCGTCCACTTCGGGCGCGGCCGAAACCCGTTTATAATGGTTGTGCACCGCGACCGCCAGCATCTTCTTGGCGCGCTCCTGGCCGATCACGTAGTGGTCCACCGTTTTCTTGATGTCTTTGGGTTTGGGAAGCTTGGAGGAAACGGCCTCCCGGCCGTCCTCCCATTCTTCCGCGATGATGTCGTTGCAGAGATCGATGCACTCGTCGCAGATATAGACGGTGGGACCGGCGATCAGCTTGCGCACCTCGTCCCGGCTCTTTCCGCAAAAGGAGCATCGCAACAGGGCGTCGCTTTTCTCGGATTTGGGCATTCCGTTTTCTCCTAAGGATTCCCTTATTTCCCCTTTTCCTTCAAGTCCGGCGCGCGGCTGATGACCTCGTCGATCAGCCCGTACTTTCGGGCCTCCTCCCCGGACATGAAGTAATCCCGCTCGGTGTCCAGACGGATCCGGTCGATGGGCTGGCCGGTGTGCTGGGCCAGGATCTCGTTGAGCCGCTCACGCATTTTCAGGATTTCGCGGGCCTGGATATCGACGTCCGTGGCCTGGCCCTGGAAACCGCCCATCGGCTGGTGGATCATGATCCTCGAGTTGGGCAGCGCGAAGCGCTTGCCTTTTTTTCCGGCCGTCAGCAGGAGCGCGCCCATGCTGGAGGCCTGGCCGATGCAGGTGGTCGAGACGTCCGACTTGATGTATTGCATCGTGTCGTAGATCGCGAGCCCGGCCGTCACCATGCCCCCCGGACTGTTGACGTACAGATTGATGTCCTTGCCCGGGTCCTCCGCATCCAGGAAGAGGAGCTGGGCGATGATCAGATTGGAGAAGACGTCGTCGATCGGCGCCCCGATAAAGATGATGCGGTCTTTTAAAAGGCGCGAATAGATGTCGTACGCCCGCTCGCCGCGGTTTGTCTGCTCGATCACGATCGGTACCAACATTTCGATGCTCCTTTGAGGCATTTCGCTCTTTTTGTATGTTATTCGATGACGGCCTTGGAAACGATCCAGTCCATGGCCTTGTCCTCCAGCAGCCGGGTCTTGAACACGTCGAGGCTGCCGTCCTGCGAGACGATCAGCCGCCGGACGTCTTCGGCGCTCGCCTTCAGCTCCTGGGCGGTCCGGGACAGCGCGGCGTCGATTTCTTCCTTGGAAACGGTCAGGCTTTCCCGGTCCGCGATCGCGGCCAGGATCAAGCGGCCCTTGACCTTCTCTTGCGCCGCGGGCCCGATCTCCTTCCGGACGGCCTGCGGATCGATTTTGGCCTGCTCGAAGGTCACCCCCTTGGGGAGACGCTGCTCCAGCCGGGCGAGGGCCTCCTGGAGTTCGCGTTCCACCAACGAGGCCGGGACCTCGAAGGCATGGGCCTCGGTCAACTGCTTGAGCAGCGCGGTCTTGACGGCGTGCTCCTGTTCCGTTTTCACGCGGGCCGTCAGATCGTCGCGGAGTTTCGTCTTCAGCTGATCGAGCGACGTGAAATTCCCGACGTCCTTGGCCAGTTCATCATCCAGCGCCGGAAGGGTCTTCTCCTTGACCTCGCGGATCAGGACGTCGAACTCGGCCGCGCGGCCGGCCAACTCGGCCTTCGGATAGTCCTTGGGAAAGGAGGTCCGGATCTTCACGCGCTCCCCGCGGCGATGGTTGATCAGCTGTTCCTCGAAGCCCGGAATCAGGGTCTCGGACCCGATCTGGAGCAGATGATTCTGGCGGGACCCTCCTTCCAGCGGCCGTCCGTCCATCGTTCCCTGAAAGTCGATCACCACGAAATCTTTTTCGACGATCGGATGCTCCTCGGGACAGGCGACCAACTGGGCGTGCCGGTCTTGAAGGGCCTCCAGGGCCTTGTTCACCTCGATCTCCGTCACTTCCATCTTCGGCCGTTGGACCTTGAGGGCGGTGTAGGCGCCGAGCGGAATCGGCGGCGTGATCTCGACCCTCGCCGTAAAGGAAAGCGGGGCGTTCTTCTTCAACTCGACCTTATCGATGGCCGGAAGCTCCACGGGATGCAAACCGGTCTCCAAGATCGCCCGCTGGTAATAATCCGGGACCAATTTCCGGATCACGTCCTCTTCAACCGAACCCTTGAAGCGCTGCTCCAACAGCGACCGCGGAGCCTTTCCGGGCCGAAAGCCGGGAATCCGGACGCGCTGGTTCAGGTCGGTGTAGGCCGCCTCCAGCTCCCGGGTGACGACCTCCTCGGGCACCTCGATCTTCAGCGATTTTTTGACGGAGCTGATTTCTTCGACGGCGACTTTCATTATAAAAAAACCCTTTACCCTTGTCTACTCCACAGGAGGGGGGGATAAATCCCGCCCCTAAAACGTTCCATCTGTCTTGGGACAGCCTCGGAAAATACTTGGTGGCTGCGACTATTGTATCCGGGGGCCCGTGCGGTGCCGTGGCTCCTCCGATGCCCCCAGGTCCCGGACAGCCACAAGCAAAGCTTGGTGGCTGCCCCGAGATTTGAACTCGGACGCCTTGCGGCACTGGCTTCTAAGGCCAGCGTGTCTGCCATTCCACCAGGCAGCCTATATTCGACTGTCGTACGTAAAAGTCCGACGATTGAAATCGGGGGGCCGCTGCGGCCAACAAGTAACAAGGTCCTCACATGCCCCCGAGCCCCCGCGCTCGAGCCGGCAGAGCCGGTCGCTCGCTTTCGTTCTCGCCCCTCGGTCTCCTCGACGTACCCACCCCGTACGCTCCGGTCCCCTCGGTCCCTGCGGCCTCGCATCTGGAACTTTTTCAACCGTCTCAGTTTTTTTCCAAGCGCCTCAACTTCTGGTGGGCCGTGTAGGGATCGAACCTACGACCCGCTGATTAAGAGTCAGCTGCTCTACCAACTGAGCTAACGGCCCATGAAAATCTTAACGATCCATAGAACAATGGAAAATAGACCGCAATGTGAAGCCATCCGCAAAAAAAAAGCGAGCATCCGGCTCCGCCGGTGCGAGCGCGGGGCGTGGGGGCACCTGCCTGCCGGCAGGTCGGAGGACCTTGGTCCTTCTCTGCCACACGGGCCCCCACTTATAATTGGCGCGCCTGGCGGGATTTGAACCCACGACCCTCGGCTTCGGAGGCCGATACTCTATCCGCTGAGCTACAGGCGCTTGTAACGGCACACCCCGTCGGAAAACCGGAACCGACCCTTCGCGCTTTTGATTCCCGAGCGGCGCAAACCGGGCCGATTTAAACGGAAAAACAGTATAACACAACTGCTTTTGAAGTTCAAAAACCCCCGTGCCGGATCTGAACGGCCGAAGCCGCCTTGACGGCCAGATCGCGGGCCGCGAAGCAGTCGGGACCCGGAGCGAGGACCACGCCGAGCCGGCGGTTCTTGCGGCCGTCGGGCTTGCCGAAGATCCGCACCTGAACGCCGGGTAGGGCCAGCGCGCCTGCGATGTCGTACGACGGCGCCGCACTCTCCCGGTCGGCCAGGATGACGGCCGATCCGCCGGGCGTCCGGACGACCGGCTCATGAAGCGGAAAACCCAGAATCGCGCGGACGTGGAGCGCGAACTCGGAAAGGTCCTGCGAGATCAGGGTGACCAGACCGGTATCGTGCGGCCGGGGCGACACCTCGGAGAAAAAAACCTCGTCGCCGCGGATGAACAACTCCACGCCGAAGATCCCGGTCCCGCCGAGGTTGTCCGTCACCGCGGCCGCGATTTCCTTGGCGCGCGCAAGGACGCCCGGGTCCATCGGATGCGGCTGCCAGGACCGGCGGTAGTCCCCGTCGACCTGGACATGGCCCACCGGCGGGCAGAAAAACGTCCCGTTGACGGCGCGGACCGTCAGCAGCGTGATTTCATAATCGAAGGGGATAAAGGACTCCAGGATCACCTTGTTTTTCCTGGCCCGTCCGGACGAGATCGCGGTGGTCCAGGCCCGGGGCAGCTGCGAGGGCGCCCGGACGACGGACTGGCCCTTCCCGGAGGAGGACATGACCGGCTTCATCACGCAGGGATAGCCCAGGTCGGCGCCCGCGGCCTTCAGGTCCTCGGGATTCTCGACGAAGCGGTAGCGGCTGGTGGGAAGCTTCAATTCCTCGGCCGCGAGACGCCGTATCCCTTCGCGGTCCATCGTGAGCCGCGCGGCCCGCGCGGTCGGGATTACCGTGAAGGCCTTCTCGGCCTCGAGCAGATGTTCCGTGGCGATGGCCTCGATCTCGGGAACGATCAGCGTGGGTTGTTCCTTTCGGATGACGTCGGCGAGCTGATCCCGGTCCAGCATATCGATCACGTGGGAGCGATGGGCCACCTGCATCGCCGGGGCGTGAGGATAGCGGTCCACCGCGATCACCTCGACCCCGAGCCGCTGGGCCTCGATCGCGACCTCCTTGCCCAGCTCGCCCGCGCCGAGCAGCATCAATTTCACCGCGTTCTTCGAAAGCGGCGTCCCGATCACCATGCCGGTTCGCATTCCATGAATTCCCATGAATTCCGATAAGACGGAGTGTGATTGTAAAGGATCGTCCCGCGGGTGTCAATCGCTTTGGACCCGTTCCCGGTCCATCGGAGTCGGCCGTTGATTAAACCTTTCGCGCGGGGACAAGGCTATTGAAGCGTGGTCCGGAAACGGCGAAAGCTGGCGACGACGCTGACCACGGCCATGACGACGAGGACCGCGACGTGGAACGCGACGTAGCGGGCGTCCCCGCCCTTCAGCATGATGTTCCGCAGGAGGCCCAGGTAATGGGCGAGCGGATCCAGGGCGGCCATCCACCGGATTCCGGCCGGCATGTTGTCGATGGGGAACAGGAGTCCCGAGAACATCATGGCCGGAAACATGAAGAGGAAGCCCCCCATCACGGCCTGCGTCTGGTTGTGGCAGAAGGTCGAGATGAGCGTCCCCATAGCGACCGTCGTGCAGACGAAGGCGAACGACGCGCCGCACAGCACGAGGAAGGAACCCCGCATCGGAACATGGAACAGGAACACCGCGACCGAGAGGATCAGCGGCAGGTTGGCCATGCCGATCAGGACGTACGGGAGGGTCTTGCCGTAAATGACCTCGGCGGGGGAGACCGGCGCCGAGATCAGCATCTCGAAGGTGCCCAGCTCCTTCTCGCGGACGATCGCGATGTTGGTCAGGACCATCGTGGTCATCAGCATGAGCATGCACATGACGCCCGGGACCATGAAGATGGACGATTCCAGGGACGGGTTGAACAGGACGCGCACGTCGAAGCGGATCGGAGGATCGGGCGGAACGATCCCAAGATCGTCTCGGACCGTCTGCCGGAGGATGGACTGCAGGTAGTTTTCCACCGCCTGGGCCTGCACGGCGTTGGTGGCGTCCGTGAGAAGCTGCAGATGGGCGTCGCCCCTCCCGAGCGCCCGGGTGAAGCCGCCGGGCGGGGGGACGAGAACCGCGTCGGCCTTTCCGGCCTGGATCAGCGCGAAGGGATCCTCCCCGGAAACGGGCGCCGGAACGAACCAGGTCCCGGCGATGCTTCGCTCGTAGACGTCGCGCAGGACGAAGTCCTTCGAGTCGAAGACCGCGGCGAGCCGGATGTTCTTCACCTCGTTCGAGATCGCCACGCCGAAGAGCGCCATCTGGATGATCGGGGCGACGAAGAGGACGAACTTCATCCGCGGGTCGCGGACCGCCTGGATGAGCTCCTTCCGGATGAAGCCGAGCAGCGTGCGGTTCATGGTTCGAGATCCCTTTTGAAACGGCGCGCGGCCGCCAGGACCATCGCGCCGCAAAAAAACGTCAACGCGAGGAAGGGGGCGGCGAGTTCCAGAAAGCCCGACCCCTTCAGAAAAGTGTCCCGCGCGATTTCCATGAACCAGCGCGCCGGAAAGATCATCGTCAAGTAGCGAAAAACCGGAGGCATGCTCGCGATCGGGAAGACGAAGCCGGAGAGCAGGTTGGAAGGCAGCATCCCCGTGAGCATGGCGAACTGCATCGCGATCTGCTGTTTGCGCGTCGTCACGGAGATGAAAATACCCTGGGCCAGGTAGGTGGTCAGGCACAGCACGGCCCCCAGCGCGAAAACGGCCTGGTTGCCGACGAAGGGGACGCCGAAAACCGTCCTCGCCATGACGTAGACCAGCGTCTGCGCGATGATCCCGATGACGGCGTAGGGCGCGAGCTTGCCCGCGATGATCTCGATCGGCCGGACCGGCGTCGACAGCAAAAGCTCCATGGAGCCGTTCTCCCATTCCCGGGCGACGGTGAGGGCGGTGAGCAGGATCGAGAGGATCGCCATCACGACGACCGCCAGGCCCGGGATCACGAACCAACGGCTGTTCAATTCGGGATTGAACAGGAAGCGCGTCCGGAGCTCGTAGGGCCGGGGAGGGTCGAAGTCCGCGATCTGTTTTGACGCCAGGGTCTGGATGCTGCCGACGTAGCCCGCCACGGGACCCACCGTGGAATTGTCCGCTCCGTCCAGAAGGATCTGCGCCTCGGCGCCGCGGCCGGCCAGCAGGTCTTTCTCGAAGCGGGGGGGAATGATGAGGCAGGCCCGCGCGCGCTCGGCCGACACGTCCCGGACCGCTTCGGCCGGAGATCCGACTCCGCGAACGAGGAAATAGCGCGAGCTGGCGAACGTTTCGATCAGCCGCCGGGAAGCCTGGCTCTGGTCCGAATCGCTCACCGACAACGCGACGTTCTCCACGTTGAAGTCGATGGCGACGCCGTAGAGCGCCACCATCAGAACCGGAAGGATCAGGGCGAGGGTGAGCGTAAACGGATCGCGCAGGATGTGGAAGACTTCCTTCCGCGCCACGGCCGCGGCGCGCGTCCAGACGAACGCGTTCGTCATGTCCGTTCCTCAACGGCCCGGATAAAAACGTCCTCGAGGGAGGGCCGGATCGGGCGGATGCGGAAGAGGCTCTCGAACTGCGGACGGACGCGCTCCCATTGCTCGACGCTCCGGATCGCCGCGTGGAAGCGCAGCCCGTAGGGCTGGACGAACGAGAAGGCCTCGTGCGCCTGCAGCGAGGCGATCTCCGCGAAGCTGAGCGCCTCCTTCGGATCGAATTCGAAGACGGGGGTGGGGAACATCGTCGCTTTGAGACCCGCGGAGCTGTCGGTCGCGACGAGCCGGCCCTCCCGCATCAAGGCGATCCGTCCGCAGTGCTCGGCCTCGTCCATGTGATGCGTGGTGACGAAGACGGTCTTGCCGCGCTCGGCGAGCCGCCGGATCAGCCGCCAGAAACGGTCGCGCGCCGCGGGCGAGACCCCCGCGGTGGGCTCGTCCAGGAAGACGATCTCCGGGTCGTGCAGCAGCGCGGCGGCCAGCGAGACCTGCTGCTTGATCCCGCCCGGAAGATCCTGGACGGGGGAGTCGGCCGGAAGGTTAAAGGAGATAAACTCGAACAGCTCGCGCCGCCGTTCCAGATAGACGGAAGGATCGAGCTTGCGCAGGCTCGCGATGAAGTCGAGGTTCTCCCCCACGGTCATATCGTTATACAGGGTGAACTTCTGCGACATGTATCCGACCTTGGCCTTGATCGCCCGCTCTCCGTCCTCAAAGCCCACCCCGGCCACGCGAACGAAGCCCGAGGTCGGCGGCAGGAGGCCGCATAGCACGCGGATGGTCGTGGTCTTGCCGGCGCCGTTGGCCCCGAGAAATCCGAAAATCTCCCCGCGGCTCACCGCGAACGAGATTCCATCCACCGCGGTGAAATCGCCGAATGTGACGACCAGGTCGCGCACCTCCACCGCAACGGCGCTCATGAACCGACCCCCCGCCCCGCCTCTTCCGCGGCGCGCCGCATGAAGAGCTCGTCGAAGCTCCGGACGCCTTCGGTCTCAAGGAGGCGGCGCGGCTCCCCCGCGGCGATGAGACGCCCGCGCTCCAGGAGATGCACCCGGGAGCAGCGTTCCGCCTCGTCCATGTAGGCCGTCGTCATCAGGATCAGGATCTTCTCGTCGGAGAGCCGGTAGAGCAGGTCCCAGAGCTCCCGCCGGCTGATCGGGTCCACGCCGGTGGTCGGCTCGTCGAGCACGACGGCGCGGGGCGAGCGCAGCAGCGCGCACATGAGGCCGAGCTTCTTGTACATCCCGCCCGAGAGCTGGCCCGCCGGACGCCGGACGAAATCGGCCAGGCGCGTGATCTTAAGCAGTTCCTCGCGCTTGGACCGGTAGTCCTCGTCGGGGATGCCGTAAAGGGCGCGGAAGAAATCCAGATGCTCCCCGACGGAAAGATCGGCGTAGAGACTTTGCTGCTGCGGCATGTAGGCGACCTGCGGGCGTATCGTGTCGAACTCGACCGGATGCCCGTCGCGCCGGAACGCGACGTTTCCGGCGGCGGGTTTTAAAAGCCCCAGGATCACCCGCATCAGGGTCGTCTTGCCCGCGCCCTCGGGGCCGATCACCCCGTGCATCAATCCCGCCTCGAACGCGAGGGACACGCCGTCCAACGCGGCCGTGCGCCCGAAGGTCTTTCGAACCTCGCGGACGAAGATGGAGAGGGCTTCTTGCGGGTTGTCCTGTGGCGTCACTCGTGTCCGTCCGAAAACCGATCGGTTTAGTCCTTGGGAAGGGCGACCTCGATCGTCATGCCGGGCTTTAGGATCTCATCCGTGTTCGAGTCCCTGAAGCTCACCTTGACGCCGAACACCAGGCGTTCCCGCTCCGCCTGGGTTTGGACGTTCTTGGGGGTAAATTCCGCTTCGTCGTTGATTTTGACGATGACGCCGTCAAACTCGCGGTTCTTGAGCTCGGGCAGAGAGCCCCGGACCTTCATCCCCGGAGAAAGCTTGGCGACCAGGGGTTGCGGGACGTAGATGTAGGCCCAAATATCCCGGATGTTCGCGAGCGTCAGGATTTTGCTTCCCGGGTTCATCCACTCGCCCGGCTCGTGATACCGGCTCAGCACTTTCCCGTTCACCGGCGCTTCGATCGTGCACCATTGAAGCCGCGTATCGGCGTCGTCCTTCCGGTTCCGGAGCTGATCCATGGTCTCCGGGGTCACGAAGCCGGACTTTGAAAGCGCCACGGCGCGATCGTAATTCTGATGCGCGAGACGGGCGGCGATCTTGAAGTCCTCGCAGTCGAGGACGACGAGCGTTTCCCCTTCCGTCACCCGGTCCCCCTCCTGCACCCGGATTTGACCGATGGCGGCCGGAAGGCGCGCGGAGAGATCGACCTTGGTGGCCTCCAGGGTGCCCGCGTAACGAAAGGGCCGGAAGTGGTCCTCCAGGATCCAGAACGCGGCGACCACGACGCCGATTCCCAGCAACACGACGGCGACGAGGGACTTCGGGGAAGGCCTTTTCATCGACCGGCTTTCCTCATTTGATCGGGCTTATCGAACCATGGCGTGATTATAAGGCGGTCGCAAGGCTTGTCAGGACGATGAACCGAGGGTCCAGGCCTCTTTTTGCCAACGGGGATCACGTATAATTCTAACGGATCGTTTCCGGATAGTCAAACCGCCGCGGCCCGGAACGGTTCGCGCATGAGCCCGGTTGGAACGTTTAAACGGCGCGAATCAGGTCCGGCCGGGGGCTTCGGGGAAGGCGGGCATCGCGTCAGTCGACAAATTCGATCTTCCTGACAAAGGATCGCACAACGAAAATTTTCTCGTTATTGCTCTCCGCTTCGGCCGGAAAAAGAAAGAATCCGGGACGCGCGGCGGAATACCCCTGGGTGAATCCATGAAGAAGTTCTCCGTCCTTGAACTCGACAACGACCTTCTTCCCATAGGACGATTTGGACCCGCTTCCAAAACCCTTCGTCTTCCGGCGCTCTTTCTTCCCCCAAAAATCCTTCACGAAAAAGATGGCCTTGAGCCCTGAAACGGCAATCTCCGTCGGTTTTTTATCGGGAGGCTCATCCAGCAAATGCAGATGGAAGACTTCTTTGTTGGGCAGAAAATCAAACGAGTTGCCCTTGACGATCCGGCCGTCCTGAACATGGACCACGATCCTTTGATTCATGCGCCTCCTTTCCCCCGGGGGGATAATGAATCCGTGTAGCTTTACAGGAGCGGCCCGGCGGAGTCAATGCCATTCCGGTCCGGAAGAATCGATCCCGGGCCCCTACGGCAGGGCCTGGGTAACCTCGATCAAGTCGTTCCCCAGAAGGCCGATATAGGTGATGGACGGGGGCTCGGCCCCCCGGACCGGGTTGAAGCGAACCGGACCGATCGTGTCATACTCCGGCCCCGGATGATCGTCCACCATGATCCGGTGTTTTTCCCCCCGCGTCGCGTAATAGACAAGGTGGCGGCTGTCGGGGCTGAACCCGGAGGGATAAACATCGTCAAACGAGGGGCCGGGAGCGCCGTCGACGACCATGAACCTTTTTTGGTCTTTTTGGGCGGCGTAGGCGAAATGCCGGCCGTCGGGACTGAAGCGCAGATGGCCGACCAGCTCGTACTCTTCGCTCGGCGCGCCGTCGAGGAAAACGCGGTACTTTTTCCGGACCGCCCCCGCGTAAGCGATGTGACGACCGTCGGAACTGAAGAGCGGCGTCCCGGAAAGGATGAGATCAAAACCCGGACCGGCCTTTCCGTCGCTGACGACGGATAGATAATGATCGGTTTTATTTTCGACGAGATACGCCATGCGGCGTCCGTCCGGGCTCAGAACGACGGGAGGCCGGTAGATTCCGTCAAACGGGGGCGCCGGTGTTCCATCCAGTAAAAGCTGGAATTGGTCGTTCGATCGATTCAGCCAGACGGCGTGGAGCCCGTCCGAGGTAAAAACGAGCGATCGCGGGACGTAGGTCCCCGGCTCGAGCTTCCCCAGCTTCTTCCCGTTCGCGTTGACCGCGTTGGATTCCGCCGTCGGTGTCGCGTCGGAAGGCGTCGCGCAGGCCGAGACCGCAAAAAGCGCCGCGATCCAACACAGGAAGTTCCTTTTCCGTCCGATGGTCTCTTTGCGGGACATGGTATCCCTCCGGGGTTGAAAAACGGTCGCGAATGCGGCCGTCCCCGGGATTATAGTACAGTCGCATCGTACTTTCAAACGGCCGAGTTCGCGAGCCGGCGGCTTTTCGCCGCCGCGGGACCGGAGGGGAGCCTCCAGTTCTCCGGGTCCGACCCGGCCCGATCGCCCTCCGGCAGATCGACATCATCCCCAATATCAGGGATCCCTCGGCGTCTCTTAAGCCGGGTGTATTAGAATCATCTTGACATCACAAGCCGGAGGTATTAGGATTTTATCACCCAAGCCGGAAGACAACGACTCCTCAGGTCGACGCCTGAACCCTCTCCTTTTGACCCGCTTGATCCTCTTCCTGCTGTAAGCGTTCTCCATCCCGGGCCTGTACATAAGGCCGTTATTCGCATCCCAGAGCCGGGACAAAGGAGGCTCTGATGGAAAGAAGCTTGCTCCCTCTTTTTTCCTCCCCGCCCGCGGGAGACCCTTGTGCCTCTCGCGCTCCTCCCCTGCCGCCTCACCCCGGTACGTTTGCGGGAGATCCCCGGACAGTCCGTCGAAACGGCGACGGCATCTCAGCGATGGAGAAAAGAAGCGGCCCTACGACCACATCCAATCACACAAGGAGGTGTGCCATGAATAGACGCGGATTATTTTTGATGGCTTGGGTTTTAGCCGCCTCTGTTTCAACGGCTTACGGCGGCGATTTTGTAAATAATATGGTAGGGGAGCCCTACCTGCAGCCGATGGATCCCTCATCGCATAGGAGCATCACCGCCACCGTTACGAGGGTCGCGAGTGATACGGTTTTTTTCCGGACGGAAGAAAGAACGATCCGTAACCTTGGGGTAAAAGAAATGCAGAGAGATGGAAAGACATCGATAAAACCCGGCGATCAGGTGGACTTGATACTGGATCGGGGAAATTCCGTCCTCGCCATCGCCCCGCCGCGCGGCACCGGGGCCTATATCGGCGATGAAGTCACCGGAACGGTTCAACACTTCGACATTTTAAACAGGCGAATCATCCTTAAAACCAAAGAAGGGGATATACAGAGTCTTGAACTGAGGGACGCGGCGGCCACGAAATTAAACGGGATCGGGAAAGGGAGGCGGATCGTCCTGGAAATGGATGGACAGAACCGCGCGTTTGACGCGTATCGAAGCGAATAAGGCCGAAGCACCGGGGGCCAATACCAATGCCCGATATTATCCACAGGTTAACACCGGATGGGGATTTTGTTTTGTGCGTCGTACTATCGTATTATCTGGACAAAGATCCCCGGCCGGCGGCGCGCCCGGAGCCGCCCCTAGGCGGACCCATACTGAACCCGTGTCTGGCCGAGGGGGCAACGCGCCTTGCCATGAGGAAAGCGCTCTGAGGACGGGCAAAGGCAATGTTGCTGAAGCGGCGGACCGGGGAAGCTTGGAATTCCGATCCGGCCCTCTGTCTTGAGTCAAGGGCGTTCAAGGGCGGCGACTGACGGCGCATCATCGGCCGCGCGGGCGGGTTTTGCTCTATGCTCCATGGTCTTTGCGGCTTCACTCCGGATGGAACTCTTCCATAATGATGGATCCCGGGAAAGGTTCCGCCGAAACGATGATCGGCAATCCGGCTTAGAAAATGACGCTGAATGCCAAACGAAGTAGGCGTAAAGCGGCGGCCCCCGGAAAAGGAGCGGGGATGGGGATGATGGTGATGGTTGATGAAGAACAGGTCAACGTTTAAGGCAAAGAATCCCGGAAATAGAAAATCGTTCCACCAGAAGCCGCCCGCGACAGGCGTCCAGATATAATACGGATAAAACTCCGGAGGCGGCGGGTAGAGATACACCTCGGGAGGGGCCTCCAGCGTCGGATAAGGGGACTCGGGGCTTTCCGGATCCGCGGGGGCGGGAGCAGGCGCATCGAGCAGAGCCGCGGCCGTGTCGAAGGCGAGCAAGGCCTGATCGGAGGTAATCGTGATCCACCCTCTCTCGGCGGCCGCCACGGTGAGGGTGCGGAGCCGGGCCGAGAGCTCCGGAGTCATCGCTTGATCCAGCTCCCAGCGGCCGAGCTGCGGTGCGATCCGAACGCTCGTGAGCATGTCGGCCGCCTCCGCGGCGTCGGACAGGTTGCCCAAGCCAAGTTCCCGGACCAGTTGGAGGACAAATTCCCCCTGCGTCGCAATCCTCGAAGGCCGTTCCGGTATTTCCGCGGCGGCCGTCTCCGTCAAACCCGTCCCGGCCGCGGCCTGCGGCTCCGAATCCCCGCTTGAAAAAACGCTTACCCGGGCGTCGCTCGGAGCATGCGCAGGATCGTCACTGAACGTGACGACCCCGCTTGCATCTTGCCAGGAGTAGATTTGGGCGGCCGAATGGGCGGGAAGCGATATCGGGATGGAACATAGAATCAAAAAGCCAATAACGGGGATTCGTGAAAACATGGCGGCCCTCGTGGGGTTATTCAGTGCGCTCGCCTGTGATTATTATAGGGCCGCCGCAACAGGCATTGCAACGAAGAAAGTGTATCAATTTGTATGTGAAATCTGCATGACAAGCTCTTCCCGGAGGGGAGCCCAACGGATCATTCAAGAGCTGACCTCCCGTTTCAGCGGTATCCAATGTTCCATTGTCTACCGCTCCAATGCTCTGAACCCGCATAGCGAGCGTCAGCGAGCGAATAAGATTCTTCTCACCCTTCGGGTCGAAGAATCCCTTTGACCTTAGCCCCGCGATTTATTTCTTGACACGTGAACGGAAGAAAGCCCAAACTGAAAATACGATATGCGTCATCGGGTCGTGGCGGGCGTCGGACAACGGCGAGCCGAATACAGCCTGTACCTGTCCGGAATAGAGGCGGCAATGGACTCCCCCACCGCGAGGTTCAAGAACATGAACATTTTCGGACATACCGCAGAGTTCTCAAGGCCTCGATCGGGCAAGCGGCATTGGGTGTCCCTGTTGTCGCTGGCTGTGTTGTTCGCGACCTGGCCTCAGTACCTGTCGGCCTATCAAGACCCGCAAGAGCCGCCCCAGGCCGCGCAGGCGCCGCGTTACGCGCAACAGGCTCCCGAGCAGTTGCAGCAATTGGTCGCGCCGATTGCGCTGTATCCGGATTCGCTTGTGGCGCAGATCCTGGCGGCGTCCACGTTTCCCGAGCAAGTTGTCGAAGCCGACCGATGGGTGCAGGCGCATCCTGATTTGAAGGGCGAAGCGTTGGGTCACGCCGTGGACCAACAACCCTGGGACCCGAGCGTCAAGGCGCTCGTTGCGTTTCCATCCGTCCTTGGAAACATGGACAAGAATCTCTCCTGGACGTCCTCTCTGGGCGACGCCTACTACAACCAGGAACCGGATGTGATGGATGCCGTGCAGGTGATGCGCCGGCGAGCGCAAGAAACCGGCGATTTCAAGAGCACGCCGCAACAAACCGTAACGGCGGAAGGCTCGACGATCATCGTCGAGCCGGCCGACCCCGATGTGGTTTACATCCCCGCGTATGATCCGTGGTTGGTTTACGGAGAACCCGTCGTGCCGTGGCCGGGGTGGTATCCGTATCCCGGAATCTGGTATGGAGGCCCGTACCTCTCGTTCGGAATCGGCCTCGGAATCGGCTTCTTCGCGGTTTATGAATGGGGCTGGCCTCATTGGGGATGCGATTGGCACAACCACGGCATAACTCATAACCACGGCAGGTACTTCTCCCGGAGCACCACATTTTACAACCGGGGCGCTTACTACCGAGGAGCACGCCCGCACGTCGGACCTCGTCCCGGCCCTCCCGCAGGGGGCGGGCCTGCCGGCGGGGGCGGCAGATTATTCAACCATCCCGGCGCAACGACCCATCCGTTCGGCGGAGACAACAAGGCTGCTCGAGGATACGCTGAACCCCACGGCCAGAACGGCACCCGCTCGGGCGCATTCAGCGGTTACGACCATGGCGGACAGACAAGGAGCTTTTCTTCACGCGGAAGCGCCAGCCTGGGCGGCGGAGCGCGTGGCGGGGGCGGCGGAGCGCGCGGCGGGGGCGGGCGTCGGTAATCGAGGCTTCGTGGTGTTCCAAGCCGATTGTGAAATTTAGAAACGGAGAGAATCCCTATGCGGCGAGCGATGCGGAATGTCGGCAACTGTTTTTGGTCCCATCTTCCTAAATTAGCCGCGGTCGCCATCCTTTTGACGGCGGGCTTTCCCGCCCGTTCCATGGCGCAGCAACAGGGCCAGAAAACATTTTCATCGGCGGAGGAGGCGAGCAACGCACTCGTCGCGGCCGCGCAGAATAACGACGAAAAAGCGATGCTCGAAATCCTGGGACCGGACGAAAAGCAAATCGTCTCGATGGGAAACGAAACCGAGGACGCCCAGAGCCGCGCCAATTTCGTACGGAGATACCAGGAAATGCACCGTCTGGTGGACGAGCCGGACGGAACCACCACCCTGTATATCGGCGCGGAGAATTGGCCCACGCCCATACCGCTCGTGAACAAAAACCATTCGTGGTATTTCGACACCGAGGCGGGCAAGAAAGAAATCTTGTACAGGCGAATCGGCCGGAATGAAATGTCGGCCATTCGGGTTTGCCAGGAGCTCGTGGCGGCGGAGAAGGAATACTACGCCAAACAGCACAACGGGTACGCCCGGAAAATCTTCAGTGATGAAGGGCGGCACAACGGCCTTTATTGGAAAGCGGCCGACGGCGAACCCCAGAGCCCCATCGGGCCGCAGGTGGCCTCGGCTTTTGCCGAGGGCCATGCCAAGAGCCAAGAAGGCGCTCCGACTCCTTACCGCGGTTACGATTACCGCATCCTAACCCGCCAGGGGAAAAATGGAACGGGCGGCGCGAAAAGTTACATCGTAAACGGCAAAATGACCGGGGGTGTCGCTTTCGTGGCCTATCCGGCGGAATACAGGTCGTCCGGCGTGATGACATTCATCGTTAACGCGGACGGAGTCGTGTACGAGAAGGACCTCGGCGAGAAGACCGATGTTCTCGCCAAAGCCATGAAGGAATACAATCCCGATTCCGGTTGGCATAAGTCTGAAAAGCAGCAGGTGGAGGCTGCCGGCGAGCAGAAAATCAAGTAAAAGGCCTTCCCTCCCTTCCCCTTCAGTTCCCACTTGTCCGCATCGCTTCCCATCGCCGCCCGCCGCGCGCGAGGATGGAGGGGAGCCCAACGGATCATTCAAGAGCTGACCCCGTTCCCCCCGGAACGACAAGCGTCGGAATCCGGCATGAGAAACGCCCTTTCCGTCCGACAGCCTCATTGCGGAACAGGGTCTCCCCTACGGGGCTGAAAAAGCGGGTTCCGGGAATTCGGAATGCGGCAGGGTAAAGTAGAAGACGGCGCCTTCGTTCGGACGGCTCTTCGCCCAAATCCGGCCGCCATGCTTTCGGATGATTCTCTGGACGGTCGCGAGGCCCACGCCGGTCCCGGGGAATTCCTCCTGGGAGTGCAGCCGCTGGAAAACGCCGAACAATTTTTCCGCGTATTCCATATTGAATCCCGCCCCGTTGTCCAGGACGAAAAAGACGGGGGCGCCGTCTTCCTCGCCTGATTTTCCGACCTCGATACGGGCCTCATCCCGTTTCGATGTGAATTTCCACGCGTTGCCGATGAGGTTGGCCAGAGCCGCCCGCAGCAGCGTCGGATCGCCGACGCAGGAAAGGCCCTCCGCCACCGCCACGTCCACCCGACGGTCGGGCGCAAGGCCGCGAAGGTCCCGCTCGACCTCCCGGGCGAGCCGCGTCAGGTCCACCGCTTCCCGTTGCAGATCCTTCCGGCTCAAGCGGGACAACTGCAGCATGCCGTCGATGAGCTCGCCCATGTGCCGGGTGGCGCTTCGGACGCGTTGGATGACGTCCCGGCCGCCCTCGTCCAGTTTTTCTCCGTAATCCTCAAGCAGCATCTGGCCGAAACCGTCCACGTGCCGCAGGGGCGCCCGCAGGTCGTGGGAAACGGAGTAGGAAAAAGCCTCCAGATCCTTATTCACCGCCTCCAGCTGGGCCGTGCGAGCCCTGATTCTGCGCTCCAGGTCCCGGTTGGCCTCCGCCAACTCCTCCGCTAGAAGGCGCTGCCGGGCTTCGCTTTCGCTCAAGGCCGCCAGCGCCTGGTCGCGATTGCGCTCCGCGTTCAAGATCCGGATGATCTGTTGGCACATCCATTCTCCCTGCTTGTCTCGGCTTGAGCCGTCGCGGCTTTCCAGGAGCAGCTCGGGAGGCACATAGAATAGATTGTCCCGGTTCAGCACG
>Ga0335081_10003102_pt1 | contig 26134 bp, 21 predicted proteins | sample Lox_Sample_35_FD_206713 | JGI IMG/M metagenome (GOLD analysis project Ga0335081, IMG submission 206713) | Soil microbial communities from Loxahatchee National Wildlife Refuge, Florida, United States - Lox_Sample_3.5 | ecosystem: Environmental > Terrestrial > Soil > Wetlands | place: USA...
GAGTCCAGGTCCACCATGTTCCCGGCCTCCTTGGCGGCCGAGGTCCCGGTGTTCATGGCCACGCCCACGTCGGCCTGGGCCAGGGCGGGCGCGTCGTTGGTGCCGTCGCCGGTCATCGCGACCAGCTTGCCGCCCTCCTGCTCCTTGCGGATCAGCGCCATCTTGTCTTCCGGCGTCGCCTCGGCCAGGAAGTCATCCACCCCGGACTCGTCCGCGATGGCCCTGGCCGTCAGCGGGTTGTCGCCGGTGATCATGACGGTCTTGATGCCCATCTTGCGCATCTCGGCGAACCGCTCGGAGATGCCCTCCTTGACGATGTCCTTGAGGTGGATCACGCCGAGTGCGCGAGCAGTTCCACCCGCCCGTTCGGCCACGACCAGCGGCGTACCGCCGGCCGCCGAGATGCCGTCGACCATCGGACCGAGGTCGTCCGGCGGCGTGCCGCCGTTGGCCCGGATCCACTCCCTGACCGCGCTGGACGCGCCCTTGCGGACCTCACGCCCGTCGGCCAGGTTGACTCCGCTCATCCGGGTCTGCGCGGTGAACTCGACGAACTCCGCGCCGGCCAGCTCGCCCTCGTGCCGCTCGCGCAGGCCGTACTGGTTCTTGGCGAGCACGACGATGGACCGGCCTTCCGGCGTGTAGTCCGCCAGCGAGGACAGCTGGGCCGCGTCCGCGAGCTCGGCCGCCGTGACCCCGCCTACCGGCAGGAACTCGCTGGCCTGCCGGTTTCCGATAGTGATCGTGCCGGTCTTGTCCAGCAGCAGCGTATTCACGTCCCCGGCGGCCTCGACGGCGCGGCCGGACACGGCCAGTACGTTGCGCTGCACCAGCCGGTCCATGCCGGCGATGCCGATCGCGGACAGCAGGGCGCCGATCGTGGTCGGGATCAGCGCCACCAGCAGGGCCACCAGGATCACCAGTGACTGCGGGGCCTTGGAGTAAAACGCCATCGGCTGCAGCGAGACAACCGCGAGCATGAAGATGATGGTCAGCGCGGCGAGCAGGATGTTCAGCGCGATCTCGTTCGGCGTCTTCTGCCGCTTGGCCCCCTCGACCAGGGCGATCATCCGGTCGATGAATGTCTCACCCGGCTTGGAGGTGATCTTGACCACGATCCGGTCGGACAGCACGGTGGTGCCGCCGGTGACCGCGGACCGGTCGCCGCCGGACTCGCGGATCACCGGCGCGGACTCGCCGGTGATGGCCGACTCGTCCACCGAGGCCACGCCCTCGACCACGTCCCCGTCACCGGGGATGACCTGGCCGGCCTCGACCACCACGTAGTCGCCGAACTGCAGCGCCGTGCCGGCCACGGACTCCTCCCGCAGCGCGGCGGGGGCAACGCCGTCCCGCCAGTTCAGCAGCCGACGGGCCATCGTCTCGCGCTTGGCCCGGCGCAGCGTCTCGGCCTGCGCCTTGCCGCGCCCCTCGGCCACCGCCTCGGCCAGGTTGGCGAACACCACGGTCAGCCAGAGCCAGACCACGATGGTCCAGTTGAACACCGATGGCGACTTGATCGCCGTGTACAGGGTCAGCAGGGAGCCGACCTCGACCACGAACATGACCGGGTTCTTGATCTGGACCCGCGGGTCCAGCTTCTTGAACGCGTCCGGCGTCGACTTCCACAAGATCTTGGGGTCGAGCAGCCCGCCGCCGACCCGGTGCGGCTCAGCCGCCCGGCCGGAGGCCGGAGCCGGAACCTCAGGGCTCTCAGTTGTGACAGTCATGGTTAATGCAGTCCTTCTGCGAACGGGCCTAGCGCGAGCGCGGGGAAGTAGGTCAGGCCGACGAGGATGAGGATCACGCCGACGAGCATGCCGACGAACAGCGGCGTCCTAGTATCCAGCGTCCCGGCGCTCTGTGGCACCGGTGCCTGTCTGGCCAGCGACCCGGCCAGGCCGAGGGCGAAGATCTCGGGTGCGAACCGGCCGAGCAGCATCACGATGCCGCCGGTGACCTGGTACCACGTGGCCGCGCTGCCCAGGCCCGCGAACGCCGAGCCGTTGTTGTTGGCCATCGAGGTGAACGCGTACATCACCTCGGTCAGCCCGTGCGGGCCGGGATTGAAGATCGGATCCTGGCCGACCTTGCTGCCGATCGACAACGCCGCCGAGGTCAGGATGACCACCGGCAAGGTCAGAAAGTACAGCGCCGCGTACTTCATCTCGGTGGGCCGGATCTTCTTGCCGATGTACTCCGGCGTCCGGCCGACCATCAGCCCGGCCACGAACACCGTGACGATGGCGAGCACCAGGATGCCGTACATGCCGGCCCCGATGCCGCCGGGCGCGATCTCGCCCAGCGCCATGTCCATCAGCGTGATCGCGCCGCCGAACGGCGTCAGCGAGTCGTGGAAGCAGTCCACCGAGCCGGTGGAGGTCAGCGTGGTCGAGACCGAGAACAGCGAGCAGGCGTGCGGGCCGAACCTGGTCTCCACGCCCTCGTACGTGCCGTGCGCGAGTTGCGGCCCGAGTCCCGCGGTGCCCAGGTGACTCTGGAAGAAGGTGCTCCCGGCCACGGCCGCGACCCAGAGGATCACCATCACGGCCACCAGCGCGAAGCCTTGCCTGTTGTCGCGCACCATCTTGCCGAACGCGCGCGGCAGGCTGAACGGGATCAGCAGGAGCAGGAAGATCTCGAAGATGTTGGTGAACGGGGTCGGGCTCTCGAACGGATGGGAGGAGTTGGCGTTGAAGAAGCCGCCGCCGTTGTTGCCCAGGTCCTTAATGACCTCCTGCGAGGCCACCGCCCCGCCCGGGATGGTCTGGTGGCCGCCGGCCAGCGTGGTGATCGTGTGGTAGGCGGCCCAGTTCTCGATCACGCCGCTGGCCACCAGGATGATGGCGCCGATGACCGAGATCGGCAGCAGCAGCCGGATCGTCCCACGGGTCAGGTCGACCCAGAAATTGCCGAGCTTGTCGGTGCGGGACCGGGTGAACCCGCGGATCATCGCGATCGCCACCGCCAGGCCGACCGCGGCGGACAGGAAGTTCTGCACCGCGAGCCCGCCCATCTGGGTCAGGTAGCTCATGGTGGACTCGCCGGAGTAGTTCTGCCAGTTGGTGTTCGTGGTGAACGACGCCGCGGTGTTCCACGCGGTGTCCGGCGTGACGTTGCCCAGCCCGGCAGTCAGGAACAGCCAGTGCTGCGTCCGCTCGAGCAGGTACAGGAACAGGACGCTGACCAGCGAGAACGCGAGAATGGACCGGACGTAGACGCTCCACCGCATGTCCGCTTCCGGGTCGATCCCGCAGAGCTTGTAGATGCCCCGCTCGACCCGCCAGTGCCTGGTGTCGGTGAAGATGCGCGCTATGTAGTTGCCCAGCGGCACGTAGCATGCCGCCAGCGCCACCACGAGGAACGCGAACTGCAGCCAGCCCGCGGCTGTGCTACTCATCAGAACCTCTCAGGAAGAATCAGGGCCACGAACAGGTAGATCGTCAGCAGCACGCCGCCGATCAGGCCGATCCAGTTCTCAGCGCTCAAAGCGCTCGACCCCCTTCAAGATGAGGAGGAGCACGGCGAAGACGACGATCGTCAGCGCGACATAAACCACGTCCGACACGATGACTCCTAGCGATGTGCCGTCAGGAAATAGGGCAAGCCCGGCCGATCCGGGCTCGGCGCATCCGAAGCTAACGCTCAGGAATCACCAGCTAGAAGGCCCCTTACGCGACCCATGCGCCCGCTCGCAGCTTCCTAACAGAACCCATGCGGCCAGGCGCGCTACATGTCCGGGGAATCGGGGATGAGCTCGTGCCGGCGGACGTGCCAGGAGTGCAGCGGGCGGCTCATCTCGTCCATCAGCGCCGACGGCGGCACGGCCAGCACCGGGCAGCGCGCGTGCGCCAGGCAGTACCGGCTGACCGAGCGCCGCATCATCCGGCCGAAGCCCGCTCGCCGGCCCGTCCCGATGATGAGCAGGTCGTCCGGCTGGCTGGCGGCCTCGACCAGCACCGGGCCGGTCTCGCCGCGGACCGCCTGGGTCTCGACCCGCAGGTCAGCGGGCACGCCGCCGAGCCCGGCGTCGAACGCGGCCCACAGCCGCTCCCACGCCGCCTCACGCCAGATCTTGCGCAGGTAAGGGGAAGAGTGTCGTCGTTCCGCCAGGTCGCCCCCTGGGGGAATCCAGGCGGTGACGGCCAGCAGCGGCACGTTCCGCTGCCTGGCCTCGTCCGCCGCGAACCGCAGCGCTTGCAGGCTCCCTAGAGACCCATGCACGCCAATGATGATCCGACGCACCGTGGGCACGGTACTCGCCTCCCGAACAACACCGGGCGCCATGACCTAGAGCGGCACCCGGCCACCGCTTACCCACCTATTCAACCTCTATCCGCGCCCTCCGGCACCGTTCCTAGCGGGACTCTTGCGGAAACCAGGCCAACGCATACGGCTCGCCGGCAGTCACCTGCCAGCTAGTCGGCGCGGACGCCGAGTTCGTCGATGCGGCCGAGCATCTCAGCCGGGTCGGCGTAGACCCGGTACGCCCCGGCCCGCTCGAGTTCCTCCCGGCCGTACCCGCCGGACAGCAGCCCGACCCCCAATGCCCCGGCCCGCCGCGCCGCGAGCAGGTCCCACACGCTGTCGCCGACCACCATCGCGTACCGGGGGTCCACGCCGAGTTCGGCCGCCGCGGCCAGGAACAGGTCGGGGTCGGGCTTGGCGTGCCGGACCAGGTCCCTGGTGACCATCGGGGTGTCTTCCGGCAGCCCGAGCAGGCCCAGCGCGGGACGCGCCGTGGCCGCGTGCCCGCTGGTCGCGATGGCCCAGCGGACGCCGGCGTCGGTGAGCGCGGCGAGCAGCTCGCGCGCCCCGGGCAGCGCGGTCACCGAGTCCAGCTGGGCCCGGTACTCGGCCGCGTGCGCCTGCTGCAGCGCATCGATGTCCTCCTTGGACAGCGACCGCCCGGTCTCCCGCAGCAGCGCGGCCACGAACAGCCCGCCGCTCATCCCGATGCGCCGGTGGATCCGCCACACCGACAGCTCGATGCCGATCCGCATCAGCGCCGTCCGCCACGCGATGACGTGCTGGTAGACGCTGTCGATCAGCGTCCCGTCCAGGTCGAAGAGGAAGGAGGGGGTCGGTGACTCGAGGTACGACGCTGCTGAGGCCATGACCCCAGTTTCCTTTATACCTAACGGGCCGGGTATCCGCCCCCGCCCGGATCCCCGCCCCGCCCGGGTCAGACGCCGCCGACGGCGATCACGCCGTCCATGGTGCCGAGGAAGGCGTGGCTGCCGGTCATCGACATCGAGGAGAAGTGCGGCAGCGTGGTGCGCAGGCCCAGCGAGTCCCTGGTCGCGCCGGTCGCCTGGTCCAGTTCGTACAGTGTGCCGCCCTGGTAGTCGGTGACCCAGACCGCGCCGCCGCCGATGACCGGGGAGCCCTGCGCCTGGGACGGGCCGCGCCACCGGACCCGGATCTTGTGCCCGGCGGTGTCGACCGCGGCCAGGCCGCCCTGCGCGCACGGCTCGTACACGATGCTGCCCTGGACCGCGGCCCCGCCGTACGCCTCGCACACGTCCGCCTGGGCGACCTGGCCGCCGACGCCGCCCAGGTGAGCCGAATCGACCAGGTACGCGGTGCCGCGCTTCCCGTCCGCCAGCAGCATCCCGTCTGGCAGCAGCGCGGGCTGGGTGGAGCCGAGGTCCAGGTCGTGCGCGTTGTCATCGGCCCAGGTGGTCGGCGCGAAGACGCCGGTCCGGTGCAGCCCGCGGGACAGCGCGGTCACCGAGTCGCTGTCGTCGAAGCGGCTGCCGGTCTCCTCGCCGTTGCCCACGCTGACGTACATGGTGCCGTCCGGGCCGGTGACCGGGCCCGCGGTGCCCCACACGGCGCCCTCGCGCGGGGTCGGCACCACGTAGGAGATCAGCGGCCCGGCCCCGCCGAGCGGGATGCCCACCACCGAGCCGCGGTACGGACCGCAGTCTCCGTACAGCCCGCCGAACGCCACGTACACCCGCCCGCCCTGAATGGTGAGCGCGGGCCGCTGCTGGTCGTACCGCGGCTGCCCGTCCGGGGTGGGGATGTCACGCTCCACCTGGATGCTGCCGTCGCGCACCGAGATGCCCACCAGCACGTGGTGGTATCCCGTGGTCTCGGCCACCGCGTAGACCAGCCCGCTGGCAGGGTTGTAGACCGGCGTCCCGGTGATGCCGAGCGGGTCGATGTTGCCGCACGGCAGGTCCGACAGCGGCACCGGTGTGCCGACGTGCCTGCGCCAGATCACCCGCCCGGTCGACTGGTCGAGGGCGTAGAGGGAGTCGTTCTCGGTCGCCGCGATCACCGTGTCGCCGACCAGGAGCGGTTGGCCGTAGACCGCGCCGTCCAGGTGCGCCCGCCAGCTCACCGCCAGCCGGCCCGGCGTGGCCACCCCGGCGGCCACGCCGGAGCGGGCGAAGTCGCGTCCGTAGGTGGGCCAGGCCGCGGCCGGATGCGGCCCGCTGCCGCTGCTGTCACTGCCGCTGCCGCTGGCCGGAGCCTGCGTCAGCGTCCTGGACGGAGGCGCCGAGCCCGCCGAGGTCCCGCCCCCGCCCCCGGCCGAACCACTGCACGCCACCGCCCCGGCCAGGACGGCACCCGTGAGCACCGCCATCGCGAGCCTCATCCGCATGCCCCCACTGTTACACGCCGCCGACGGCGACCACGCCCTCCAGCGTGCCGAGGAACGCGTGCCTGCCGGTCATCGACATCGACGAGAAGTGCGGCAGCGTGGTGCCCAGGCCCAGCGAGTCCCTGGTCGCGCCGGTGGCCTGGTCCAGCTCGTACAGGGTTCCAGTCTTCCAGTCGGTGACCCAGACCGCGCCGCCGCCGAGCACGGGGGAGCCCCAGGCGCTGGCCGGCCCGCGCCACCGCACCGTGATCGTGTTCCCGGCGGTGCCGACCGCGGCCAGCCCGCCCCGCTCGCACGGCTCGTACACGACGCTGCCCTGGACCGCGGCCTGGCCGTAGGCGGGGCAGACCTCCGCCTGCACCACCTGACCGCCGACGCCGCCCAGGTGAGCCGCCTTGACCAGGTACGCGGTGCCGCTCTTGCCGTCCGCGAGCAGCATCCCGCCGGGCAGCAAGGCCGGCTGGGTGGAGCCGAGGTCGAGGTCGTTGTCGTTGTCGTGGCGCCAGGTCGACGGCGCGAAGACACCGGTCCGGTGCAGCCCGCGGGACAGCGCGGTCACCGAGTCGCTGTCGTCGAAGCTGGTGCTGGTCTCCGAGCCGTTGCCGACGCTGACGTACATGGTGCCGTCCGGGCCGGTGACCGGGCCGCCGGTGGCCCAGACCGCGCCCTCGCGCGGGGTCGGCACCACGTAGGAGATCAGCGGCCCGGCCCCGCCGAGCGGGATGCCCACCACCGAGCCGCGGTACGGACCGCAGTCTCCGGCCAGCCCGCCGAACGCCACGTACACCCGCCCGGCCCCGATGGCAAGAGCGGGCCGCTGCTGGTCGTACCGCGGCTGCCCGTCCGGGGCGGGAATGTCGCGCTCCACCTGGATGCTGCCGTCGCGCACCGAGACGCCGACCAGCACGTGGTGGTAGCCGGAGGTCTCGGCCACCGCGTAGACCAGCCCGCTGGCCGGGTTGTACACCGGCGTGCCGGTGATGCCGAGCGGGTCGATGTTGCCGCACGGCAGGTCGGACAGCGGCACCGGGGTACCGACATGCGTCCGCCAGGCGACCCTTCCGGTCGCCTGGTCGAGCCCGTAGATCGAGTCGTTCTCGGTCGCCGCGATCACCAGGTTGCCGACCAGCAGCGGCTGGCCGTAGACCGCGCCGTCCAGGTGCGCCCGCCAGCTCACCGCCAGCCGACCCGGCCTGGCCGCGTCGGCGACACCGGAGCGGGCGAAGTCGCGCCCGTAGGTGGGCCAGGCGGCGTCGGGATGCCCTCCGCCACCCGGGTCCGGGGCCAGCGTCCTGGGAGGCGGCGCCGAGCCCGTCGACGTCCCCCCGCCGGAGCAGCCCGCCGCGGCGGCCAGGACGCCGCCCGTCAGCGCCACCGCCGCGAGCCTGGCCGTACGCGCTAGTCTCTTCCGCATCCGTCCAGTCTGCTCCGGGCCGCCCACCGGCCGCCCCCGTTACTCGCGGACCCGCCCTCCCCTCCCTTTACTCCTCGTCTGGGATGGCATCATGGTTCAGATGCCTGGAAGTAGCGTGCCGCCCGGAATCGACACCTTCGTGGCGATCGGTGACAGCTTCACCGAGGGGCTCAACGACCTGTATCCCGGCGGCGGGTTCCGCGGGTGGGCCGACCTGGTGGCCGGCGCCCTGGCCGCGCAGCGGCCCGGTTTCCGGTACGCCAACCTGGCCATCCGCGGCAAGCTCGTCGGCCAGGTCGTCGCCGAGCAGGTGCCGCGGGCCGTCGAGCTGGCGCCGGACCTGGTCAGCCTGGCCGCGGGCGGGAACGACATCCTGCGCGGCGACGACGTGGACGAACTGGCCGCTACCTTCGAGCCGGCCGTGGCCAAGCTGCAGGCGGCGGGCTCCCGGGTGCTCATCTTCACCGGTTTCGATCCGCGCATGTTCCCGGTGATCCGGCTGCTGCGGGGCCGCATCGCCGCCTACGACATGCACCTGCGCGGCATCGCCGACTCCCGCGGCTGCGACCTGGTCGATCTGTGGTCCATGCGGGCGCTCAAGGACGCCCGCGCCTGGTGCCCGGACCGGCTGCACCTGACCAGCGAAGGCCACCGCCAGGTGGCCCGGCGCGCCTGCGAGGTGCTGGGCATCCCGGTCGGCGAGGAGTGGCGGGTGCCGCCGCCGGCCCGGCACCCCGCCGCCGGGAACGGGCGCTCGCCGTGGCTGGCCGCGCGCCGCCAGGACGCCCGCTGGGTCAGGGAGTACGCGGGTCCCTGGCTGCGGCGGCGCGTGGGCGGCACCTCCAGCGGCGACGGAGTGCTGCCCAAGCGCCCCGACCTGCTCCCCGTCTGAGCAGCGCCGCCTGGCCGGCCAGGCTAGAGCTCGATGCGCGAGCCCACGATGAGGGTCTGCTCACGGGGGAGCTGGAAAACCTCGGCGGCGTCGGCGGTGATCTGTGACGTCGCGATGAACAGCCGCTTGCGCCACCGGCTCATGCCCGGCGTATCACCCAGGATTATCTCGATGCGCGACAGGAAGTACGACAGCTCGTCGGTTTCGAGGGGTCTTTCGATCTCGGCCTCGCGGATAAGCGGCAGCAGGGCCGGAACGTTCTGCGGGTCCATGTAGCCGAAGCGGGCCGTGACGTGGGTGATCTGGTCGTCTTTGTAGCCGAGGGCGTCGACCGCGATCCGCTCGGCCGCAGGGACGTGCGGCGCGGGCGTGGTCTCGATCGTCAGGATGAGGACGTGCTTGTGCAGGACGTGGTTGTGTTCGACGTTCGCTCGCATCGCCAACGGGGCGGTTTCCTTGCCGCGGTTGAGGAAGACGGCTGTGCCGGGCACCCGGGCCAGCGGCGGCTGCATGGCGTGCAGTTGCTCGATGAACGCCCGGAGCGGCCCTTCGTCCTGGATCCGCAGCCGGGTGACTAGCTCGCGGCCCCGCTGCCAGGTGGTGAGGATGGTGAACGTGATGATGCCGATCAGCAGGGGAAGCCAGGCTCCGTGCACCAGCTTGGTCAGGTTGGAGGCGAGGAAGAGCAGGTCAATGGCGATCAGGACGCCGCCGCCCGTCAGCACGATCCACAGCGGCCAGCGCCACTGATGACGGGCGTAGTAGAAGAATAGCAGGGTGGTGCAGGTGATCGTGCCGGTCACGGCCGTGCCGTAGGCGTAGGCCAGCGCGGCCGAACTCCGGAACGTGAGCACGAGCGTGAGCACCGCGACCAGCAGCAGCCAGTTGATGAACGGGATGTAGATCTGGCCCATCACCTCTTCCGAGGTGTATCTGATGCGCAGCCGGGGCAGGTAGCCGAGCCGGGCCGCCTGCTGCGCGACCGAGTAGGCGCCGGTGATGACGGCCTGGGAGGCGATGACCGTGGCCACGGCGGCGAGGAAGACCATCGGGAGCCGGGCCCAGCCCGGAGCCAGCAGGAAGAACGGGTTTTTGGTGTTGCCCTCGTTGCCCAGGATGAGGGCGCCCTGGCCCATGTAGTTCAGGATGCAGGCGGGGAAGACGACCAGCAGCCAGGCCCGCCTGATCGGTGAGCGGCCGAAGTGGCCCATGTCCGCGTACAGCGCCTCAGCCCCGGTGACGGCCAGGACGACGGCGGTCAGCGCGAAGAACGCGGTCACGAAATGGCCGGCCAGGAAGCCGGCGGCATAGGTGGGCGACAGCGCCTTCAGGATCTCGGGGTGACCGGCGATGCCACGCACGCCGAGCACGCCGAGCACCGTGAACCAGACGCCCATGACCGGGCCGAACAGTCGCCCCACCGCGCCCGTGCCCAGCCGCTGCGCCAGGAAGAGGGCGATGATGATCGCCACGGTGATCGGGATGACCAGGCTGGACACTGAGGGTGTCGACACCTCGACGCCCTCGATCGCGGACAGGACCGAGATCGCCGGCGTGATCATGCTGTCGCCGAAGAACAGCGAAGCGCCGAAGATCCCCAGCCCGGCCAGGACGACCTTCGCCCGGCGCCCGCCGGGTAGGGCGCGCCTGCGGATCAGGGCGATCAACGCCATGATCCCGCCCTCGCCGTCGTTGTCGGCCCGCATCACGAGCAGGACGTAGGTGACGGTGACGACGATCGTCACGGACCAGAAGATCAGCGAGATGATCCCGAAGATGCTGTCCTCGGTCACCGCGACCGGGTGGGGATCGCCCGGATTGAAAACCGTCTGGACGGTGTACAGCGGGCTGGTGCCGATGTCCCCGAAGACAACTCCGAGAGCACCGAGCGCAAGAGCCCCCTGGGCGGTCGTGTGTCGGCTCACCCTCACAGTATTCTCCTCCTGGTGCGCCCGCCGTCCCTGATAGTCAGCCCGGCGCCCCGGCGAGGAGAACCCGATGCACGCCCATGATCCGGACACGGCGGCCGCCACCACCATCTGCGAGGTCACGCCGACCGAATGCCAGGCACGCACCCGGCTCTACCGGGACGGCAGGCTCGAGCTCGAGGGTTTCCCCGTGGCCGAGATCAGCGATCACCTGGCCGATGAGGCGGCCACCATCTGGCTGGACCTGAGGGATCCCGGCCACGGCGACCTGTCCGTGCTGAGCGAGGAGTTCGGGCTGCACCCGCTGGCCGTCGAGGACGCCGTGCATGAGCATCAGCGCCCGAAGCTTGACCGCTACCAGACCCACCTGTTCCTGAACGCGTACGGGGCACGGCTGGATGCCGAGACGGGTCAGCTGGCCACCAGCGAGCTCGCCGCCTTCGTCACCGCCCGGGCGCTGATCACGGTCCGCAAGGACGACGGGCTGGATATCGGCGCCGTCGTCGAACGCTGGGACGCCAGTCCCGATCTTTCCGGATCAGGCGTCGGCGGCCTGCTGTACGGGCTGCTCGACTACGTCGTGGACGGCCACTTCGAGGCGGTGCAGAGCCTGGACGACGCCGTCGAGACGCTGGAGGACCAGCTGTTCTCCGACATCCCGCAGGACATGCAGGTCCAGCGGCGCAGCTTCGAACTGCGCAAGAGCCTGGTCCTGCTCCGCCGGATCGTGATCCCCATGCGCGAAGTGGTGAACACCTTGATGCGCCGCGACCTGCACGTGGTCACCGACAATCTCATGCCCTACTACCAGGACGTCTACGATCACGTGCTCCGCGCCGCCGAATGGACCGAGAGCCTGCGGGACCTGGTGAACAGCATCCTGGAGTCCAACCTGACCATCCAGGGCAACCGGCTGAACGTCATCACCAAGAAGGTCACCGGCTGGGCCGCGATCATCGCGGTGCCGACGTTCGTTACCGGCTTCTACGGGATGAACGTGCCCTACCCCGGCTTCAGCCGGCAGGCAGGCTTCGCCGCCTCCATCGCCGTCATGGTCATCGCCGGGCTCGTGCTCTATGTCGTCTTCAGGCGCAAGGACTGGCTGTGAGGCCCGGTGCGGGGTCAGCCGGTCAGGCCGGCCAGGACCTCCTCCAGCCGGGCCAGCGAGCCGGCGATCCAGGGCAGTGAGCACGGGTCGGCCGCGTTCAGCGCGGCGTGCCGCTTCTCGTCAGTGTCGCCGTAGAGCATGGCCGTGGCCACCCGCAGCCGCAGCCGCCCGCCGTCCTCGCCGAACGCGCTGCCCGGCAGCACCCCCACGCCGTACTCGTGCAGCAGCACCGCCGCCAGGCTCTCGTCGCTGGTGATGCCGTGCCGCTCGAGCAGCACGTCGGCCAGCGGGGAGAAGTCCGGGTAGAGGTAGAAGGCCGCCTGCGGCGCGGGCACCTCGGCGCCGGCCCCGGCGAACCTGAGCGCCACCGCGCGGGCCACCGACCCGTGCAGGCGGCGGCTGAGCGCGACCCGTTCGGCCAGCTCCGGCGGCTCGCTGAAGGCCAGTGCGGCGGCCTGCTGCACCGGCCCGGCCGGGGCGGACCAGATCTCGCTGCCGATGCCGAGCAGCCGGTCGCGCAGGTCGCGCCCGAACTCTCCGGCGGGCAGCCGGGCCACGCCGAGGCGCCAGCCCCCGAGGGCGAGGTTCTTGCTCAGGCCGGCGGTGACCACCGTCCGTTCGGGACTGATGGCGGCGGGGCTGGTGAACGGCGCGTCCGGATCGTGGACCAGGTCCCGGTAGATCTCGTCCGAGATGATCACCAGGTCGTGCGCCTCGGCCACCGAACACAGGTCCCGGACGGCCGCGGCCGGGGCCAGTCGGCCGGTCGGGTTGTCGGGGAGCGTCACGATGACCGAACGGACCGGGTTACCCGCCGCCCGCGACGCCGACACCGCCCGGGCGAGGTGGTCCGCGTCCGGGACTCCGCCCGCACCCGGCACGAAGTGTGCCGTCCGGCCGGACAGGGCGGCCTGCGCGGCGTAGCTGACCCAGCTGGGCCGGGTCACGGCGATGCCGGCCCCGTGACCGCCGATGGCGGCCATCAGGCCGAACAGCAGGGCCTTGCTGCCCGGCCCGCAGACCACCGCGTCCGCGTCGGTGGGCAGGCCGCGCCGGGCCCAGTAGCCGGCCGCCGCCGCGCGCAGCGGGGCGTGCCCGGCGACCGGGCCGTAGGAGTTGCACCCGGCGGCGCGGGCCAGCGCGGCGCGCAGCGTCTGGTGCACGGGCAGGCCCGCCTCGCCGAAGGCCAGCGGCAGTACCGGCTCGCCGCGGCAGCGCCGTGCGTCCATGGCCTCGTTGGCGGCGAGCGTGGCGGAGACCGGGATGCGGGCCGGGCTCAGCCGGGGACGCTCGGTACCTGAGTGGGGAAGGGGAGACGCTGACGGGGGCGTGATGGTGAGAGCCACGGGGGCTGGTTCTTCCTGGCTGCGGGGATCGGCGGACAAGGCTGCGGGATGGTCGTGCGGCAACCCTGCGCTTCTTGACAGTTTGCCTGCGCCTAAACCATAAGTACAAGCGCTGATCTCTTTGGCTGAGAGTAAGGTTCTCTTATGCTCGATCTGCACCGGCTCCGCCTGCTCCAGGAATTCGCCGCGCGCGGCAGCATCGCCAGGACCGCCGCCGTCCTCGGCTACACCCCGTCCGCGGTCTCCCAGCAACTGGCCGCGCTCGAGCGCGAGGCGGGCACCGCGCTGCTCGACCGGTCGGCGCGCCGGGCCGAGCTGACCGACGCGGGCCGGCGCCTGGCCGGCCACGCCGAGCGCATCCTGGCCATGGTCGAGGAGGCCGAGACCGACCTGTCCGCCGAGGCTGCCGAGCCGGCCGGGCGGGTGGTGGCGACCGCCTTCCCCTCCGCGGCCATCGCGTTCGCGCCCGCGCTCGCCCGCAGCCTGCGCGCCCACCCGCGGCTGACCCTGGTGCTGCGGCAGACGCCGGCCGGCGAGGGCCTGCGCCAGGTCCGTTCCGGTGACGTCGACGTGGCCATCGTGGACGACTGGACCAGCCGCCTGGCCGAGGAGATCGAGCTGGGCGGGTCGATCCTGACCTGGTACCACCTGATCAGGGACCAGCTCGTGCTGGTGCTGCCGCGGACCCATCCGGCGGCGGCCGCCAGCCAGCCGGTCGACCTGCGGGCGCTGCGGCACGAGCCCTGGCTGGCCGCGCCGGCCGGCGAGCCGTCCCGGCAGGCCGTGGACCGGCTGCTGGCCGCGGTCGGCGTGGCGCCGCCGGTGCTGTCCGAGTTCGAGGGCATGTCGACGATCGTCAGCCTGGTCGCCCGGGGCATCGGGATCGCCATCCTGCCCCGGCTGGCCGTGGCCGCGGCGGACCGCAGGATCGCCGTCCGGGACCTGCCGCACGGCCTCGACCTGGCCAGGGACGTGTACGCGGTGGCCCGCACCGCGAGCGTGCGCCGACCCTCGGTGGCGGTGATCGTGACCGCGCTGCGCGCGGCCGGGCCGAGCCGGCCGCGGGCATAAGCTGACCCGGTGGATCTCCAGCTGGACGGGGCGGCGCTGACCGCCTGGCTCGTGGACACCCCGTCGGTCAGCGGCGACGAGGGCCCGCTCGCCGATGCCATCGAGGCCGCGCTGCGGTCGCTGGCGCACCTGACCGTGCACCGGGACGGCAACACGATCGTGGCCAGGACCACGCTCGGGCGGCCGGAGCGGGTGATCCTGGCCGGGCACGTCGACACCGTGCCGGTCGCGGGCAACCTGCCGTCCCGCGTCGAGGGTCCCCGCCTGTACGGCTGCGGCACCTCGGACATGAAGGCGGGCGTGGCCGTGCAGCTCAGGCTGGCCGCCGGCCTGACCTCGCCGCGCCGCGACGTCACCTACGTCTTCTACGACTGCGAGGAGGTCGCGGCCGACCGCAACGGGCTGCTGCGGCTCAGCGGCAACAGCCCGGAGCTCCTGGCCGGCGACTTCGCCGTGCTGATGGAGCCGAGTTCGGGCGAGATCGAGGGCGGCTGCCAGGGCACGCTGCGGGCCGAGATCGCGGTGCCGGGCCAGCGGGCGCACACCGCACGGTCCTGGATGGGCCGCAACGCCATCCACGAGGCCGCCGCCGTTCTCGACGTGCTGCGCGGGTACACCCCCCGGGAGCCCGAGGTCGACGGGCTGCGCTACCGCGAGGGCCTCAACGCCGTCGGCATCAGCGGCGGCGTCGCCGGGAACGTGGTCCCGGACGAGTGCGTGGTGACCGTCAACTTCAGGTTCGCGCCGGACCGGTCGGGAGAGCAAGCCGCCGAGTTCGTTCGGTCCCTGTTTTCCGCGTGGCCGGTGAGGGTCCTCGACGTGGCCGACGGCGCGCGGCCCGGCCTCGGCCAGCCGGCCGCGGCTGAGTTCGCCGCGGTGGTCGGCGGGACGCCGCGGCCCAAGCTCGGCTGGACCGACGTGGCCAGGTTCTCGCGGCTCGGCATCCCGGCGGTGAACTACGGGCCCGGCATCTCGGAGATCGCGCACACACCCGGCGAGTACGTGGAGATCAGCAAGATCGCCGAGTGCGAGGCCCGCCTCCGGGCCTGGCTGGACGGCTCTGCTGGTTAACCGGGGCTCCTAGCGGGCCGGTCCCTCGCCCAGCCGCATCTTGGTGGTGCGCTCGATCCCGTTCCGGCTCACCCACAGCACCGAAACGACCTCGCCCGGGTGGTACTTGCCGGTGATAGCGGTCAGCGAGCCCGGTGTGGTGACCGGCTGGCGGTTGACCGACGTGATCACGTCGCCGGGCACCATGCCCGCCGACTGGGCGGCCGAGTCGCACACCACGCCGACGATGAGCGCGCCCGCCGCGATCGGCGCGACGTGCAGCGGGACGCCGGCCCGCTGGCCGCCGGCGGAGCAGGAGTTGATCGCCGTGCCGGTACGGCCGGGACGGCCGGCCTGCGCCTCGTCGGCGGCCTGCTGGTGTGGATCGGAACTATTGCTCTGCGCGACCTCCACGCCGAGGAAACCGGGCAGGCCGATGTGCACGGTGGCGCTCGGCTGGCGCGACGCGATCTGCCTGGCGATGGCGAGCGCGCTGTTGATCGGGATGGCGAAGCCGAGCTGGCCGCCGCTGCCGGACGAGGAGGACGTGCCGGGGGTGGCGGTGTTCGCGGCGGTGATCATGCCGATGACCTGCCCCGCGTTGTTCGCCAGCGCACCGCCCGAGTCGCCCTGCTCGATCTTGGCGTTGGTCTGCAACATGTGCTTGAGGTTCTCGGTGCTGTTCGAGCCCTCGTCGCTGGCCTGGATCGAGCGGTCCAGGGCATTGATGATGCCCTGCGCGGGCGTGGTCCCGCCGTGGCCCTCGGCGTTGCCGAGCGCGAGGACCGGCGTGCCCAGGCGGACCTGCGAGGAGTTGCCGAAGATAACCGGGGTCAGCCCGGACGCGCCCTGGAGCTGGAGCAGCGCCACGTCGTCGGCGGCGTCGTAGCCGAGGACCCGGGCCGTGAAGGACTGGCTCGAGGAGGTCGCCAGGTTGGCGCGCACGCTGGTGGCCCCGTCGATCACGTGGTTGTTGGTCAGCACCAGACCCGAGGTGGAGATGATCATCCCGGTGCCCTCGGCCGTCTCGCCGTTGAACTTGAGGTTCGACATGATGTCGACCAGGCCCGGGTCCACCTTGTTCCGCACCGCCGCCATGTTGAGCGGAGCCGAGGAAGCGTCGCTGCCCGACGCGTTGTCGTGCGGTCCGGGCACGTCGCTGGAGGAGACCCCGGCCGCCGGGGCCGGGCCGTGGCCGCCGAACGCGACTGTCGCGCCCGCGCCGATGCCCGCCGCCAGCGCGGCCACCGCCACGTAGACCAGCAGCCGCCCGCCGCGCGGGGAACGCCGCCCGGGCGGAGGCTCTGGCGCCGGCCAGCCGGGTGCGGCTCCGCCGCCCTGGTTCCCGTAGCCGCCCTGGCCCGGGTACCCGTAGCCGCCCTGGCTTCCGGGGCCGGGCCTTCCTGGCGGCGTGCCGAAGGCGATGGTGTCCGGGTAGTCGCTGTCCGACGGGGGAGGCGCGCCAGGACCGGGACGGCTGGTGCCCGCGTCCTGTTCGGGCGGCTGCCACCAGCCGCCTGCGCCATCGCTCTCGTTCTCTCGCATTATCCTCGCCCTCGACCAGACCAGGTTACGTCGCGGCCGATCGTGCCGGCCGCCAAGTCCTCCAGCGACAGCTGCCTTCTAGTTAGCCTGGTCATGCTGAGCGTAGCCTGGCGTTTCGTTGGGATTGCCCGGTTCCGGGAGGGTTCTGCGGGTTCCGGGCGGGTCCTGCGCGGTCACCCCGCCGGGCCCGCGGCGAGCGTCACCACCGCGGTGTGCAGGCTGCCGCCCGGGGCGATCCAGGCCAGCGCGACCTGGCGGCCCGGCCGGAGGCGGCCGAGGATGGCGGTCAGCGAGCGGGGCGAGGTCACGGCGTGCCCGCCGGCCGAGGTAATGACGTCCCCGGCCGACAGGCCGGCCTGGGCGGCCGGCGTCCCGCACAGCACCCCGTTGACCAGCGCGCCGGTCCCGGCCGGGGCGATGCTGGCCGGGGCCGCGGTAGTGTCGCCGCTGGCCGGGGCCGCGGTAGTGTCGCCGCTGGTACAGCCGCTGCCGTTGCCGCTCACGGCACCGGTCTGATGCGGGTCCCGGCGGCCCTGCCGCTGCGGGCTGGTGCTGCTGCTGTCCGGGAGGAGCACGCCGAGGAAAGCCGGCAGGCCGATCTGGACCCGGGCGCCCGCCCGGCCGGCCGCGATCTGCCGGGCGATGGGCATCGCCTGGTCGATGGGGATGGTGTAGCCGGAGTAGACGGTGTTACCGCCGGCCGCCGTGTTGATCCCGATCACCCGGCCGTCGGGGCCGGCCAGCGGGCCGCCGGAATCGCCCGGCCGGATGTCGGCGCTGGTCTGCATCATGCCGTGCAGCGTCTCGGTCAGGCCCGAGGTCAGGTCGGTGGCCACGATGGTGCGGTCCAGGTTGCTGATCACGCCGGGCGCCACCGTCGGCGAGCCGCCCTGCCCGGCCTCGTTGCCGATGGCCAGGACCGGCGTGCCCACCCGCACCCGCGCGGAACGGCCGACCCTGACCGCCTTGAGCCGGGGTATCCCGCGCACCTGGAGCAGGGCGACGTCGTCGGCCCTGTCATAGCCGAGGATCCGCGCCGGGTAGCTGCGGCCCGACGTCACCGGCGTGACCGTCACGCTGGTCGCGCCGGCGATGACGTGGTTGTTGGTCAGGATCAGGCCGGCCGCGGAGTCGATGACGAAGCCCGTGCCCTTCGCCGTCTCCTGCAGGTACCGCAGGTTGGACGTCACGTCCACGACGCCCGGCTCGACCGCCTGGTAGACGGCCTCGGCGTTCAGCGTGCCCGGCCGTTCCGCCGCGGCGGTGCCCGGCATCCCGGTGGCGGCCGGGCCTGGCGCGGTGAGATGCTGCACCACCCGCGTGCCGCCGACCCCCGCCGCCGCCGACAGCGCCGCCACCGCCAGGTACGTCAGCCACCTCCGGAACCACCCGCGCGTCCAGGCTCCGCCCGCGGCCGCGGGGCGATCCGGGGGTCCAGTTCCGGCCCCGGCCGCGGAGCGATCCGGGGGTCCGGCCGGGCGGATCTGGGCACCGCCGTCCCTGCTGTCGCCCTCGTGCATCCCACAGCCCTTTTGCCCGGAATCGACCCTCGCCTGTAGGTTTCCCGCCCGGCGGGAAGATCAAGCGTGCCAATGAGAGTCAAACAGCGCTTTCACCCGGAGAACACCGCCCCCTCCCCGCTCCCGCGCCTCCGTCGCCCTCGCCGTTTCCGTGCCACCCGACTTGCCTCGCCTCTCACACCTGCCCCTTCGGGACCGTCGGCTAATAGGGTGTGTGGCCCCCCACCCCGTTCCAGTTCAATGCCAGGCCTTCACGACCCCTCGCACCACGCTGTTCCATGATCGCGGGCAGTTCGGGGGTCTATTTGCCCAGAACTGCCCGCGATCATGGTCCGCGCCCGGACGCCTCACCCTGAAACCCGGACACAACGGGATACGGCAGCCTGGCACTGCGTTCCGGTTGGGGTGCGGGGCCCCAGGGCGTGTTGAAGGGACTTCGGAAGCGTTCTGGCTGGCTGCCCCGCTCTCCGGCACCCCTCGCCGCGCCCCGCCGGCGCCCGCGCCGCGCGCGATGGATGGTTTCCGCGAAATGCCGTGATACTCTGCCTGCAAGACACGATATGACGTGAGTATCGTGCTAGGGGATATCGAAGGGCAGGAATCCGGATGTCCGCGTCGACTCAAAGTGACCAGGACCTTTCCCGGCGCGAGGAGATGACCGTCTCCAGCGCCGCCATGTCGGCCGCGCCGTGGGGCGCCGCCACCGTGACCGGCGGCGTCGTCGCACTCGGCGACCTGGGCCTGCATATTATCGGCGGGCATATCGGCCTGAGCGCGCTGAGCGGTTCGGTGGCCTTCGGAGCGGTCGCCTTCTTCGTGGTGGCCGCGGCCGGCGCCCTGTGGCGCGCCCGGCCGAGCCGGGCGATCCGCTGGGCCAGGAGCAATCCGTGGCGGTTCGCGGTGCTGCCCGCGCTCGCCTGCGCCGCCGTCGCACTGGTGCTGTCCGTGGTCACCGGGGGCGGCATCATCGACCCCGTGCTGAGCGGCCTCTGGCACGGCGGCATCACCTTCGGGCTGACCGGCGCGGCTGGCGTCCTCAGCAAGTCGAGGAACCGGGAGGCCTAGCCTCCGGCAGTGGCGAGCGCCATGCCCTTGTGCAGGCTGGCGGGCGTCACCTTCCCGAAGATGCGGTCCACGATCTGGTGCCTCGCGTTGAGGAAGAAGGTCTGCGGGAGCGCGATGACGCCGTACGCGGTCCCCACGCCGAAGTGGGGGTCCCATCCCACCGGATAGCTGACGCTGTTGGCGCGGGTGAAGGCCGTGGCGTTGGCGACGGTGTCGTTCTCGTCCAGGCCGACCAGCGCCATCTTGCCCTTCTCGCCCCGGTAGAACCTGGCCAGCAGCGGGGTCTCGGTCTTGCAGGGACCGCACCAGGACGCGAAGAAGTTGACGATGAGCGGCTGGCCCCGGTACTTGCTGAGCGTGACCTGCTGCCCGGAGTCGTCGCCGAGCAGCGGGAGGCTGAACGCGGGCGCCGCCACTATCGCGGGCCGCGCGGGCTGACCCGAGGCCGAGCCGATCACGCCGAGCGCGATCAGCGACCCGGCCACGCAGACGGCGATGACGGCGGACCTGACCTTGTGCCTGAGCGCCGACCGCCCGACCTCGCGCGCCGCGCTCCTCCATGTCAGCTGCCCCATGCCGCGCTTCACCTTCTCCGTCCTGGACCCTGGCCCTGCTCCGCGTCCCGTCCGGCAGGCCGCGCCGTCAGGGCTTGCGTGCCAGTCTGCCATCGGCGGCACCCGCCTCGGCGGGCGTCCCCGGTGCCGGCCCCGGCATGAGCTCGAGCGGCCCGGCCGGAGCCGGGAGCAGCAGCTCGAACTCGCTGCCCTGACCGGGGGTGCTCTGCGCCAGGACGTCACCGCCGTGCGCCCGGGCGACGGCGCTCACCAGCGCCAGCCCGAGGCCGGTGCCCCGGGGCGAGCCGCTGTCGCCGCTGCGGAACCGGTCGAAGACGTGTCGCAGCAGGCCGGCCGGGATGCCCTGGCCGGTGTCGGCGACGATCAAGCGAACCGGCAGCCCGTAGCCCACCGCCACCACGGACAGCTTGATGACGTCCCCGCTGGCGGTGTGCCGGACCGCGTTCTCCAGCAAGGCGTCGACGGCCAGGCCGAGCCGCTCCCGGTCCGCCTGCACGGTGACCTTGTCCAGCCGGCCGAGCTGCCAGCGGCGATCGGCGGTGGGCTGCCACCGGCTCAGGATCTCCATGGTGAAGCCGTCCAGCTCGACCGCCTCGGTCTGGAGGAACTCCGGGCCCTCGGCGGCCGCGATGACCAGCAGTCGTTCGGCGATCCGCCGTAGCCGGTTCAGTTCGCCCAGCACGACCTCGATGTCGTGCGTCTCCTGGTTGCCGGTCAGGCCGCCGGCCAGGAGCTCGGCGTGGCCGAGAGCGATGGTGATCGGCGTGCGGAGCTGGTGCGAGGCGTCCTGCAGGAACCGCCGCTGGGTGGCGAGCAGCCGGGCATTCTCCTCGCCGAACCGGCGCGACTCCTGCTCCGCGGTGAGCTTGCGCCGGGCGTGCCACACCATGGCCACGAACATGGCCGCCATCAGCGGAACCTCGGTCAGCTCCGCGGCCGGCTCGGAGCCGCGCGCCACGTCGTGGCCGATAGCCGCGGCGGTGGTCGCCATGACCACGCCCAGCACCACCAGCGTGGGCCGGGGTGCCCAGGTGCGGAACCCGTAGACCAGCGTGAAGCTGATCCAGATGAAGTGGAAGGGGATGGTCTCCCAGCCGGCGACCGCGAAGATCGCGACGAGGTTGAGGGCGGAGAACACCGCCCAGCCGGTGTCGAGCACCGCCGGGCGGAACGGCCAGCTCAGCCTGACGACGATCCCGCCGAGCCCGGCCAGGCGCCCGGCGGGGCCGGCATCAGCCGTCGCCGAGCTGGTAACCCTCACCGCGCACCGTCTTGATCAGGGCGAAGCCGAGCTTGGACCGTAGCCGCCGCACGCACACGTCGACCACGTTGGAACCCGGGTCGAAGTGATATCCCCACACGCTGGCCAGCAGCCTGCCCTTGGGCACCGACTGGCCGGAGTGCTCCGCCAGCTCGCGCAGCAGCAGGAACTCCAGCCGGGTCAGCGGCACCGGCCCGTGCCCGATGTCGGCGACCAGCCGCGCCACGTCCAGCGTCAGGTTCCCGGCCCGGATAATCTCCCCGGCCCCCTCGCCGGGCCGCGTCTCGCCGCGCAGGTGGGCGTCCTCGCGCAGCCGGACCCGGATCCGCGCCAGCAGCTCGGCCAGCGAGAACGGCTTGGTCAGGTAGTCCCGGGCGCCGCGCTCCAGGCAGTCGACCTTGGTGGTCACGTCGGCCACGCAGGAAAGCACCATCACCGTCTGGTCGGGCCGGGCACGGAGCAACTGGTCCAGCACGCTGCAGCCGTCCATGTCCGGCATCACCAGGTCCAGGATGACCAGGTCGTAGTGCTCGTCCAGGGCGTGCCGCAAGCCCTCGGAGCCGCTGCCGGCGAAACCGATCAGGTAGCCGGCCGCGGCCAGGGCGCGGCCGATGAAGGAGCGGATGTTGGGCTCGTCGTCGACGACAAGGATCCGCCTGGGCTTCTCGGCCCCGGGCACCCCGTCAGCTCCGTGCACCCCCCGGGCGGCCGGGCCCGTGCCCGCGGCCGGCGACGGATGAGCCGGGACCGGCCCGGTCAAGCGCGGCTGCCTGGCCCGTATCACCAGCGCCGCTGCCTGGTGCGACGTCATGTCCGCCACCTCGGTCTTCGTCACGCGGCCACGAGATCATGCGCCCCGGACCGCGGGATGGCCCGCTACCGGCCCGGATCCGCATCAGGCCGCATGACGTCTCTTGGCAGTGATGGTCCTCGCGAACCATAAAGCCGGTCAAGTGGCACATTGTGGTCAGGCAGATTGTTACGGCTCTGTCACACAAACGATTGCAATCTTTTGCGTGACGCTCACTTGCGTAACACCGCCCTCATTCTTCACACATGTCACTGTATGACCAGCCACTCCTCAACCGGGGAGGTCCGGCGGTGCCACGTGAGCGGACAGCGAGGCGCTGGCCGCGCTGATCCGCCGGTCGATCCGGGCACGCTGCGCGTCGAGCGCGAGCCGGTCCTTGCGCAGCTGCGCGGTCGCGCGCGTGATCGCGTCCGGAGCCACGGCCGTGACCAGGCTGGCGACGTCGGTCTGGACCCGCTGCGCGAGCGGGAAGCCCCACGTGACGAGGTCGTTGACGGCGGTCTGGACGTGGAAGGATGCCAGCGACCCGGGCGCCTGGTACTGGACCAGGTCCTCCATCGGCATGCTGTTGGCGGGAGAGCAGTTCGCCGCGGCCAGGTTGGCGATCTTGACCGCGGTCTTGACGTCGTTGCTCGCACCGGACTGGATGGCCCGCAGCGCGGTAATCGAATCGTTGACCCCGCCGGCGCATGACTCGATGTCGGTGGTCAGGTCCCGGACCATCCCGCGCAGGTCGGCGGCCCGCTGCGCGGGGGACGGCCGGTGCGGGACGGCGGCCAGCGTCAGCCCGGCCACGAGCACCACGCCGGCCGCCAGCATCCACTTGGGGGTGCGCAGCACGGGCCATCCCGAGGGCCGGGAGGCGATCCCCCCGCGCCCGTCCGGGCCGCCTTCTCGCATTCCCATGGTCCCTCCTGGGATCCCGGCCGCCAGCCGTGACATCGGGCCATGCGGCGTCATCCTAAGACCCCGTATTCCCGGCACGCCGCCGCCTGGCTCCCGCAACTACGCTCAGTGATGATCAATGGCGTGCGCAAACGATTGTGACATGGGGGGCGAAGTTACACCAGGTCACGCCGACCACGCCGCTGCGATCGCGAAACCGCTGGTCACGCGGCCCTTCCCGCGCACCCGGCCCTGAGCTCACAATGACAATTTCGTCATGCGAGAGGTTAAGTGTTGCCTTGCGGCTCATGTGACTGGAGTATCGACCCGTAGGTGTCGGCCTGCACCTGTCGCACGGCTGGATATGCACGTGCATTACCGCCTACCCGGCGTGCGTACGTCCGGAAATGAAGCGAGGTGGTGGTCCGGTGTCCGTGGCAGTCCGGGCGGCGTCTCTGCTCGTTGCCTTTCTTGTGGTGGCGGGGTTGGGGGTCTTCGTGGCCCTCTATTTCATAGGGGGCGCGAGTTCCCTGCCGACCGTCCACTACGCGGCCTCCGGTGGCCAGGTCAACGTGGTGTTGCAGGAGGATCCGCAGAACGACTCGTCGAGCAAGCCCGATTGGGTCAGCTATTACGTGCAGGACCCGGCGACCGGCAAGTGGGCCCACACGACATTGTTTTCCGTGCCGGCCAATACGCGGGTCAACGTGACCATTTACGGCTACGACGGCTGCACGCCGCTGCGAAACAACTATTTCAGCCAGGTGCAGGGCACGATCGGTAACACGGTTACCGTTTCCCAGTTCGACCAGCACGGCAAGGAATACGTGCCCGAGCACACCACCTCGGTCATCAACGGGTGGTCCGACTGCAACGTCGGGCACACGTTCGCGATCCCGGCCATGGGCCTGTACGTGCCGGTCGCCTCACCGAACGCCCAGCTCTCCGCGAACAACCTGTGCAGCGAGTCGCCCTGCGTCACGAACGGCAACCCGTACTCGCTGGAGAAGTTCAGCTTCATGAGTCCGGACCACGCAGGCGTCTGGCGCTGGCAGTGCCTGGTACCTTGCGGCGGCGGATACCTCGACGGTAACAGCGGCCCCATGCAGACTCTCGGCTACATGATGGGCGAGATGGACGTGGTGAGCTCATGACGACGCAACCCGAGGTCCAGCCGGACGCGGGGGCCCGCCACGGCCTGCGGATCTTCCTGATCTGGATCATCCTGGCGCTGGCCGCCGACCTGCTCATCTGGTTTGTCTGGTACCCGCACCTGCCGCCCGGCGACATGTCCGACGCCGCCCGGCACCAGCAGTTCGACATCGCCGTGCTGGCGGTGAGCGGCGCGCCGGTGATCATCTTCGTCCTGGTCTACTTCGTCTACTCGATCGTCGTCTTCCGGGCCAGGCCAGGCGACGAGAGCGACGGCGAGCCGATCTACGGCAACACCAAGATCCAGGTGAGCTGGATCGTCGGCACTACGGCGATCGTGCTGTGGCTGTTCGTGTTCGGCACCGTCGAGCTCGTGGTGCCGGCCGGAGCGGGCGGCGGCGAGGGCCCGTCGCCGATCTGGACGCTGGCCGGCGCGACGTCGACGACCTGGACGCCGAACAGCAACACGATGCTCCAGGTCCAGGTCATCGGCCAGCAGTGGACCTGGACCTACCGGTACCCCCAGTTCGGCGGGATGGAGTCCTCCGAGCTCATGCTGCCGGTGGACACCCCGGTGACGTTCCACGTGACGTCGCTGGACGTGATCCACAGCTTCTGGGCCTACCAGCTCGGGGTGAAGGCCGACGCCAACCCGCAGGTGGACAACGTGGCCTACGTGACGCCGAAGACCCTCGGCAGCGTCACCGTCCGCTGCAACGAGCTATGCGGCATCTGGCACGGCGCCATGTACAACTTCGGCCACGTGGTGTCCCAGACCGCGTTCCAGTCCTGGGCGAGCGGCGTGCAGGCCAAGGAGAAGAGCGATGGCGTGCTCGCCGCCCTCCCGCCGTACGCGCTCGCCTACGACCCCACCGTGGTCCCGCAGCTCGGCGCGAACCTGCCGAAGATCGACGGGATCACCGGCGCCGCGGGTTACTACTACCCGCCGTCGGATCCGGTGACGCCGTGAGGCCCGGCAAGCCCGTAATGTCCGCCATGACCTGCGTGAAGGGGTGACGGGATGGCCATCGAGACACACCAGGACCGTGTCGAGCCCGCGGGCAGCGGCCCTCCGCTCGGCGGGCCCGGCGGGGTCTTGCGGCCGTGGTGGCTGCGCCCGGGCGTGCACATCGGCGTGATCGGCGCCGTAGTCGGCTACATCCTGGGTCACCTGCTCGGCAACTTCCTGTCCAGCGCGTACGCCCAGAACGCGCTATCCGACTCCAACGACGTGCCGATCGTGCTCGGCTACGCGTTCGGCACCATCGGCTGGCTGGCCGGCCTCGGCGTGTTCAACGACCTGGGCCGGCAGATGCTGGGCAAGCCGCTGCTGGCCGAGGTCAGGCGGGGGGCCGGCGAGACCGGCCTGTCGAAGTACTTCAGGTACACGCTCGACCACAAGGTGGTCGGCATCCAGTACCTGTACGGCATGATCGCGTACTTCCTGACCGGCGGCCTGTTCGCGATGGCGATCAGGAGCGAGCTGCTGTCGCCCTCCTACCACCTCCTCGGGCCGGATCAGTACCTGATGGTCGTGGGCGAGCACGGCACGATGATGATGATGATGATGTCCTCGGTCATCCTCGGGCCGTTCGGCCAGTACTTCGGCCCGCTGCTGATCGGCTCCAAGCGGGTCGCGTTCCCCCGGCTCGAGGCGCTCGGCTTCTGGCTCACCCCGGCCTCCTATGTGATCCTGCTGTCCGCCGTGCTGTTCGGCGGGTTCCCGACCGGCTGGACCGGCTACGAGCCGCTGGCCACCCAGGCCACTCAGGGCGAGGACGCGTACTTCTTCGCGTTCGGCCTGATGGGCATCTCGATGATCCTGGCCGGCTTCAACATGATCGTCACCATCATCAACTACCGGGCGCCCGGCATGCGGTGGAGCCGGCTCCCGA
>Ga0335081_10003103_pt1 | contig 26134 bp, 25 predicted proteins | sample Lox_Sample_35_FD_206713 | JGI IMG/M metagenome (GOLD analysis project Ga0335081, IMG submission 206713) | Soil microbial communities from Loxahatchee National Wildlife Refuge, Florida, United States - Lox_Sample_3.5 | ecosystem: Environmental > Terrestrial > Soil > Wetlands | place: USA...
CCGATGAACGCCCAGGCATGGAACCGCTACAGCTACGTCATCAACAACCCGCTCTCGATCACCGACCCGAACGGCTACTGCTTCCTCGGCCTGTGCAGCGTGTTCAACGCGATCGGCCACTTGTTCAGCAACCTGTTCCACGGGCTGCAGAGCCTGCTGCGCTCGGTACCGATCCTCGGAAATATCATAGAGATCGCCGCTGTGGCGCTATGCGGGGGTAACCCACTGTGTGCTGTCCCAGTTGCCGCGCTATCGTCCGCGGTCGTTTCCGGGATCACCAGCGGCAATCTAGGGATTGCGCTCAAATCAGGACTGATCGCCGCTGCGTCTGCTGCCGCATTTTCTACAGTCGGATACCTGGCCCAAGCGGGCACGATCTCGCCCCTTGAGAACATCGCGGCTCGCGCACTCGTCGGATGCGCCTCGTCTGCCGCATCCGGCGGATCGTGCAAATCCGGGGCGCTGTCTGCGGGCGTTACCGCGTTTGCCGGCCCCCCTGATCAATGGCCAGAGCTACGCCGGTAACTTGGTAGCGAATAGCGTTCTTGGCGGTGTGGCCTCCGTAGCCGGCGGCGGGAAGTTCGCCGACGGTGCTGTTACCGGAGCATTCGGATATCTATTGAGCCCAGCGCCGCCAGAGGCCGATCCGAGGCTCGATGCCTACGACAGCGCAGGGACGATTGCCATCCCAGCTGGTGGCTTAGGAGGAAGCGGAGGTCTGCTCGATGCATTGCTCACCGGATCGGGCAGATTGTTCGGGTGGTTCGGTCTATTGTTTGCGATGAACGGCACGATTAGTGATCAATCATGGCATGACTACCGCGGAAGAATTCAAGTGCAGGGCCCTGATCTTGAGCAATCGTGGTCGTGGGCGCAAGACACCCCGCCAAGTGCTGACCAAGGCCGCGCCGCGTTGGCTTGGCTGCAAACCACGCTGACGGGTAGGGAACTCAGCGCGGTGGGTACGGCCTTTGACAGCGCCATGACTTTCATCAACAGAGCGGCTGCTAACGGCGGGGTGGACGCCCCCACGACCCGTTCCTTCTACAATAATCCGCCTGTTAAAAGCTACCGTGTTGATATTGAAGTATGGCGCGGCCGTGCATTTATGCCCCCTTGATAAACTTATACAGGAGCGGTCGAGGCATGAAGGAAGAATATAAGTTCCCTGGGTTCAGCTCCAATATTGCGCTTTACGCTGAGATGGAGCGCTATGGTGTCGATTTGATCGAGGAAATCGTGGCAACTCTCCCCGATCGCCTGCAATGGGCGATCGTTGAGTACATGGGAGACGGCGAGGACGACAAGCGCGAGCTTGTTCGCCGAAGGTTCGCCGTGTCACCCGAAACGGTCACTGTCGGATATCACAACTCCCGGAGCTTCAAGGGGGTCCGCGTCCAGATCCACGATCCTACCGCGAATGGTGGCGCCAAGCTCGATGAGGAATACGGCGTGCCGTTTGTGGAGCGCCCGGCCATCCTCACCGCGTTCATGGATACGTTCGGCGAGGAAGGCTACGTTCGATTTTCACGCGACCTCGTCATTGGTTGCGAGCTCACCAAGCGCACGGAGGCCATCGCTACGGATCTCATGCGCCGTTATCTCTGCGATGGTTTGAGTTACGAAGCCATGGCCGCGCATGCAGACTCGGTGAGTGATCGAGAGGCGCAGCTCTGGGATAAGTGGAAGAATGACCGGCGCCGATAATTGAAACCTTTGCCCTGCAAACGAGCTGTTAGCCTTCCGGCACGACTAGATAGACTTGTCGCAGAGGCGATAGAGGCTGCTCGCCGCATTGGTGGCGGGTCGGTCCGTTTGGGCGGCATGCAATGCAGACAGGTTTATGATTGAACCACGCCCGTCAGCAGGAGTGCCGGCCTCCGATTTCCTCAAGCTCAGGACCAATGCCGATATCGAATTGATCGGCACTGGAAGTATGAGCCAGGTTACCGATTTGAAATACACCGCATCGACATCACGACGCGCTCGAGCACCAGCACCTATGACGCCAAAGGCCAGTTCGTCGTCACCAACACCAATGCGCTCGGCCAGAGCGAGACCTTCCAGTACGACGCGCGTTTTGGCGCGGCGACGAGCCACACCGGCCCGAACGGGCTCACCACGACGTGGACCTACGACACGTTCGGCCGCAAGGTGTCCGAGGTGCGCCCCGACGGCACGCAGACCAAGTGGGTCTATCTGTTTTGCAGCGGCGTCAACGGCGGCACGGCGACCTGCCCGAGCGGCGCCTCCTATCTGATCCAGGCGACGCCCTATGCGTCCAACGGCGCGACCCAGAACGGGCCGGTCAGCATCGTCTATTTCGACAGCCTCGACCGCGAGATCGCGCGCGACACCCAGGGCTTCGACGCGAGCACCATCCGGGTCGCCAAGCAGTACGACAGCTTCGGGCGCGTGACGAAGCAGAGCCGGCCGTATTTTGCCGCGGGCGGCACGCCGCAATGGACGACGTTCGCGTATGACGCGATCGGCCGGGTGGTCACCGAGACGTTTCCGGACCTGAGCTCGACCCAGCACGCCTATCACGGGCTTGTCACGGCCGACACCAATGGGCTCGGCCAGACCCGCACCACCACCAGGAACAGCCAGGGCCAGGTGGTGTCGGTCAAGGACGCGGCCAGCAACACCACGACCTATGCGTACGACCCGTTCGGCAACCTGACGACGACGACCGACGCGCTCGGCAACGTGGTCGCCGCCACCTACGACACGCGCGGCCGCAAGATCGCGAGCAACGACCCCGACCTCGGGGCGTGGACCTACGCCTACAACACGCTCGACCAGATCACGACCCAGACCGACGCCAAGGGGCAGGTGACGACCTGGACCTACGACCTCATCGGCCGCATGACCCAGCGCGTCGCGCTAAAGCGTCGCCAAAGAATGAGCGCATCCAAGCGAGAACAGGACCGTCGAAGGTGACAACAATTGCTGATAAATCAAGTTTCACTGCGCTACCCTAAAGTTCGGGACGAGGGGTCGCAGGTTCAAATCCTGCCGCTCCGACCAATACTTAAAGTCCAGCAAAGAAGCGCCGCGCGATCGCCGCGCAGGCCGGATCGTGGAAGGCCGGCGCGATCAACGTGATCCCGAAAGGCAAGCCCTTCGTGTAGAAGCCCGCCGGCACCGCCACGGCGCACAGGTCGAGCAGGTTCACGAAATACGAATAGAACCCGATCATGTTGTTGCGGGCGACCGGATCGGCTTGCATCTCCTCGATGGTGAAGTAAGTGCCGACGCTCGGCACCGCGAGCACGTCGATGCCGGCAAAGACGCGCTCGGCCGCGCGCTTGAGCGCCTGCTGGCGGTAGAGCGCCGCGAAGGTCGCGGCGGCATTCCAGCGCGCCGCCGCTTCGACGATGCCGCGCGTCACCGGCAACACGGCGTCCGGATGCGCGGCGAGGAAGCCGCCGATCGCCTCGGCGCGCTCGGCGACCCAGGGGCCGTCGAACAGAAGCCGCCCGGCTTCGCGGAATGGCGCGAAATCGATCGCAACGGCAGTGCCGCCGATCTCCTGCAGTCGCGCGATGGCGGCATCGAACAGCCCGGGCGCCTCCGGATTGCCGAAGAAGTCGCGATCGGCGCGGCGCGGGATGCCGAAGCGGAAGCTCGGCGGCGCGGCGGGCGCCGCGAAGGCGAAGCCTTGCGGCGAGCGCCGCGAATAGGGCTCCGCTTCGTCGAAGCCGCGCATCACCTCCGCCACCATGGCGGCATCGTCGACCGAATTGGCAAAGACGGAGACGCAATCGAGCGTGCGGCAGGCCGGCACGAGCCCGCGCGTCGAGATGGCGCCGATGGTCGGTTTCAGGCCGACGACATTGTTGAACGCCGCCGGGATGCGGCCGGAGCCGCCGGTATCGGTGCCAAGCGTAAAGGCGACTTGGCCAAGCGCAACTGCCACCGCCGACCCCGAGCTCGAGCCGCCAGCGATGCTCGTCGCGTCGTAGGCCGAACCGCAGGCGCCATAGGGTGAGCGCGTGCCGTTGAGGCCGGTGGCGAACTGGTCGAGATTGGTCTTGCCGATGCAGATCGCGCCCGTCTGCTCGAGCCGTGCGACGCAGGCCGCCGATTCATCCGGCATATAGGCAAAAGCCGGGCAGGCCGCCGTGGTCGGCAGGCCCGCGACGTCGATATTGTCCTTCACGGCGAACGGTATGCCGTAGAGCGGCAGCGCCTCGCGCGCACGGTCGCCCAAGGCCTCGGCGCGGGCCAGCGCTTCCGCCTCCGGCGTGCGGCTGATCCACACGTCGGGCCGGGCTGCTTCGTGAATGCGGCGATAGACGTTGCGGATCACGTCAGCGGGGCGCGCCCCGCCATCGTCGTAGACAGTGGCGAGTCCCCTCAGCGTCAGCGGCGCCGCGCCCGGAAAAGCGAAGGTTTGGCGTTCGGTGCGGCCGGCACCAATCGACGCGCGGATCATGGCGTCCATGACATTCCCTTGTATCGATGAGCTCTGCCTCAGCGCCGCAGGCCGATGACCTCGGAGACGCCGGGCCGCTGATGCAGGCCGTTGGTGACCTCGGCACGGATGAGGTCGAAACAGCGGCGCTTCACGCTGGTGAACGCCTCGCTGAAGATCATTTCCGGCTGCCGCGGCCGCGGCAGCATCACGGGCTTCATGTCGATGATGCGGCCGGGCGCCGCGCTCATCACCACGACGCGATCGCCGAGAAAAACGGCCTCGTCGATATCGTGGGTGACGAACAGGACGGTGGTGCGGAATTCCGACCAGATCGCCAGCAGCACCTCCTGCATGCTGGCGCGCGTCTGCGCGTCCAGCGCGCTGAACGGCTCGTCCATCAGCAGCACGCGCGGATAGTTGGCGAGCGCGCGCACGATGCCGACGCGCTGCTGCATGCCGCCCGACAATTGCGCGGGATAGTGTTTCTCGTAGCCCGCAAGCCCGACCAGGCCCAGGAACGTGCGCGCGGTCTGCTCGGCCGTGGAGCCGGAATACCCGTTGAGCAGCGGCCCGAGCGCGACATTGTCGAGCACGCTCTTCCACGGCAGCAGCGTCGGCTGCTGAAACACCATGCCGCGCTCGGCGCCCGGCTTCTCGACCTCCTCGCCGTCGACCATGACCTTGCCGCGCGTCGGCTTGATCAGCCCGGCGACCGCATTGAGCACCGTCGACTTGCCGCAGCCGGACGGCCCGAGCAGGCAGAGGAACTCGCCCGGTTCGATCTCGAGGTTGAAGTCGACCACCGCGGGCGCGCCGGTGCCGCTCGCATAGGCGATGTCGAGATGACGCACCGAGACGCGACCGCGCACGGCAGGATCGCGCCCCGGCGTTGCGGGAGCCGCCTCCCGTCGCTCAATCATGGCGGCGGTGACACCGCTCATGGCTTGACGGCGGTCTGCAGGTAGCTCGGATTGATGAAGTCGGCATAGACCTTGTCGTCCTTCACCACGGGCAGCCGGTTCTGGCTCCTGAGAAACTTCGCCGTCGCGATCAGCGTATCGGCGAACTTGCCCTTGTGCGCCGGCGTGCCGAGATAGTCGGCCGTCAACTGCTGGTCGCAGGGGATCATGTAGGTGCCGCTCATCTCGAGCGCGGTCTCCTTTTCATCGAGATTCAGCTCCTTGGCGATCAGCGCGGCGGCCTGCTTGGGATTCTTGTTCCAATAATCGATCGCCTGGCACTCGGCCTTGAGATATTTGACCACGATCGCCGGATATTTGGCGGCGAAGTCCTTCATCACCACGCCGACGTCCCAGGTGGGGAAACCACGCTTGGCCATGGTGCCGCTGTCCACCAGGATCCTGCCGCCGGAGGCCTGCATCTTGGCCAGCACCGGGTCCCACAGATAGGCGGCATCGATGTCCTTGCGCGTCCAGGCCGCGAAGGCATCCGGCGGGTTCATGTCGAGGATCTTGGCATCGGCCGGGTTCAGGCCGGCGCCGGCCAGCGCGGCGATGAGCTCATAATGCGAGGTCGTGCCGAACGGCGTCGCGATGGTCCTGCCCTTGAGGTCCTTGATCGACTTGATATCCGCCCGCGCCACCAGCGACTCGACCGGCCCGAGCACATCGAGCACGAAGATGCCCTGATAGGCGAGCCCTTGCGTGATGCCGATGGTCGCCGGCGGGTTGCCGACGCCGCCGAAATCGATCTGGCCGGCGGCGACGGCGCGGTTGAGGTCGCCGCCCGAACCGAACTTGATCCATCTGATCGGAATGCCGACCGACTTCTCGGTGAGGCCCAGCACCTTGGCGAGGATCTGCGCATTGACCAGGTCGACATAGCCGACCTTGATCTCGGCCGGCGCGTCGGCGGCATGGCCGAGCGCCGGCACCGCAGCGAGCGCGAGCGCCGGCAACAAGGTGCGCAGCGCGCGGGTAAAGCGTCCGGCCCAATGCCGCCGCGTCGCGGTGGCCTTTCGCGCATTGCCCCACAGTCCCGTCATTTTGTCGTCCCTCTCGTTGTTGCTCGTTGTCAAACGAAGCGCCACGGCGTCAGTGCGCGCTCCAGGCGGCGAAGCAGAAGGTCGAGGATCAGTCCCGTGACCCCGAGCACGATCAACCCCATGATCACGTCGGCGCTCAGCAGGAACTTGGCGGCGTCCCACACCATCCAGCCGACGCCGGCGGTGGCGGCGACGATCTCGGCGGCGACCAGCACCGAATAGGTGAAGCCGAGACTGATGCGCATGCCGGTGCAGATGCCCGGCAGGCAGGCCGGCAGGATGACGTGGCGCAGCAATTGGCCGCGCGTCGCGCCGAGCGATTGCACGGCGGTGATGTAGCGCTTGTCGATCGCGGCCACCGCCTCGGTGGCGCTGATCGAGATCGGCGGCAGTGCGGCGAGGAACAACAGTGCGATCTTCGACTCCTCGCCGATGCCGAGCCACAGCACGATCAGCGTATAGAGGCCGAGCGGCGGCAGCGGGCGATAGAACTCGATGATGGGATCGAATATGGCTTTCACCTTGCCGCTCAGCCCCATCAGGAAGCCGAGCGGAATGCCGATCACGCAGGCGAGCCCCCAGCCGGCGAGCACGCGCTGCAGGCTGGCGACGATATGCTGATCGAGACGGGCGCCCTGGTAGCCCGTGGTCGCGGTCTGCACGAAAGCGTCCCACACCGCCTCCGGCGCTGGCAGGAAAAGCGGGTTGACCAGGTTGAGCCGCGTCAGCGCGAACCAGGCGACCAGCAACGTGGTGACGGTGGCGATGGTCAGCAGCCGCTCGGTGGAGAGCACGAAGCGCAGCGCCGGCCGCGGGGTTCGTTCGGTCTGCGAGCGGCGCAGCGTGTTGCGCAAGGCGGAAGCGATGTTGGTCATGCCGCGTCCCCCGCGTCGCCGCGCACGCCGAGAATGTTCATCACGGTCAGCGCGAGGATCTTGGTGGCCGCCACCGACTTCGCGACGCCGATATACTCGTTGATCGGCGGCCAGCCATCTTCTCCGGGACCGAACGTGACGGCCGGAATGCCGCGCTCGGAAAAGCGAATGGTGTCGTTGAAGGCGTTCTTGCGATAGACTTGCGGTTCATCGCCGAGCACCGCGCGATAGGCTTGCCGCAAACTGTGGGCCGGCTCCGCGGCCGGGTCCTGCTCGATGGTGCCGGTGACGAACAGCGCGTTGGGAAACGGCCGTGCGCTTGCGTCGAGCTCGGCGTCCCTGGCCTGCTCGGCCGCCAGTACCGCGTTGATGTCGGCCATCACGGACGCTTCGGTCATGCCCGGCACGATGCCGACGATGCCGAGCACGGCGGTCGCGCGGTCCGGCGTGAATTGCATCTCGCCCGGCAGCCCGGCCGACAGCCGCAGCACCGTCGCCATCGGCGGCGTGCCGCCATAGAGCTTGGGCGCCCGATGGGTGAACGTCATGCCGTCGAAAGCGCCGATGAGGCGTGCCATCTTGGCGGCGGCATTGATGCCGGTATCCGGCCGCCAGAGATGTGTCTTGTGTCCGCGCGTCTCGATCTCGACCAGGAAATGCCCGCTGTTGGCGACGGCGATCCCCATGCCCCAGCTTCCATCGGGCTTGGTCCAGCCGGTCGGCTCGCAGGTGATCTCGACGTCGCCCGTCAACCCGCAGTCGTCGAGCAGGTAGATCGAGCCATCCGGCCCATTCTTCTCCTCGTCGACGGTGTAGACGCATTGCAACGTGCCACGGAGGTCGACGCCGGCGGCGCGGATCGCCTTGGCGGCAAGCAGCGTGCAGGCGAGGTTGCCACGCGTGTCGGAGGTGCCGCGGGCGTAGAGCTTGTCGCCGTCCTGCGTCGGCCGATAGGGCCTGCCGCCGGTCATCGTCCAGGCGGTCGGCGCGCCGGCCGGATAAGTGTCGAGATGGTCGTTGAGAATGAGCGAAGGTCCATCGCCGCCGCGCCACACGCCGATGACGTTCGGACGACCTTCCGTCTTGGCGGCGAGCCGCACCTCGAAGTCCATGGCGCGCAGCTTGTCGGCGACGACCAGCGCAATGCCCTCCTCGCGGCCCGAAGGCAGGTCGGGATCGAGCGGATTTTCCGCCGCGGGTTGTCCAGCGGGAATGAGTTCTCGTGCGAGCTCGAGCCAGGCTTGCTCCGTGATCTGTTCGAGCACGCGTGCTTGCAATGGTGACAGCGGCGGCCAGTTACGAAGCAGGGTGACCGGCTTGTTCATGCCCATGCGCTCCTCGCAACCTGATCGCGAGCAGAGGCGTCCGCGACATTGATCCGCGGACATTGATCGGACGCCCTGCGTCGAATAGCTTTGCAAGGCCAAGGCCAGTTATTGAGCGGCCGCGGAAAGCATTGAAATGGATGGAAAATCAATCGATTATGGCATTGTCAACGAATTAACAAAGGCCGGCAATTGCGCGATTTTTGAGCACGGCCCCGCAGCACCCTTGCTGCGGAATAGTGCGGCGCCGCCTCATCTGTTGACCATGACTAGCCGATGCCGGCACAGGCCGCGGCGAGTTGCTCGGGCTTGCGGATCAACAGCATGCCGCGCCGATATTCCAAGATGCCGGCCTTCTGCAGACGCGTCAGGCTGATGGTGACCCACGTGCGCGTGGCGCCGACGAGATGCGCCAGCTCTTCATGCGTGAACGACGTCGCGATGAAAATGCCCTTCGGCTCCTCGATGCCATAGGTGCTGGCGAGAAAGAACAAGAGCTGCGCCAGGCGTTCGGAGATCGAGCGCGTGCCGAGCATCTGTGCGACGGCGGAATAGCAACGTGCCTTGAAGGCGAGCGCGTCGATGAGGCCCAGCGCGAGATCCGGAATGCTCGCCGCGAGCTCGCGCAGCGCAGGCCCGGGCAGGCTGGTGACTTCGCTTTTCTGCACGGCCGCCGCCGCCCACATGTGGATGCCGCCGCCGAAGATGTTCGGCCCGCCGATGAAATTGCCGGGGAACCAATACGCCAGGGTGATCTCGCGTCCGGACGGGGCGGTGTAGAAGCTGCGGATGCGGCCGGATTGGACGATGACGATGCCGTTGTGCGGATCGCCCTGCGCGAACAGCAGTTCGTCGCGCAGCAGCGTCCGCCGACGCGCATGCTGGAGCACGCGCCGGCGATCATCATCGCGCAGGCGATCGATCAAGCTCGGCTCGCGAGCGGCAAAGCCCTCATTCTCCGCGAGAAGGATGCCAGCCGAGCGATCGCCGGGATGGGCCGGCTCGCTCACCGGCTCGCCTGCCGGTTCCGGCGTCGTCGGACGGCGATCTTGCACCGCGATACCCCTGGTGTGGCCGGTCCGGACATCGGCCGGGCTACGCAAGCCAAGCCGGCCGTCCGCCGCAGGCGCTTCTATTTGTCGTTAGGACGTAGACAACACTACCGCAAACAACGTGCCAAACTTTCGCAATCGGCCGCCGGGTAGCAGACTCTTGTTTCGATTGACCTTTATCTTGTCCGTGAACTTGGGGTCGAGAGGTCGTAGCAAGGGCTTGCCCAAATTTTGGGCGGCGCGGCGCCGCGCGGCCGCAAGGTCGCCGGCCGCTTGATCAGCGTGCGACCTCAACGGCAACCAGACCGCCCGGCTCGGGCGCTCGATCAGCTACACGTCCTACCGGCGAGCATCACCCAAGGGGTCGAGCACGCTGTTCTTCTCGCGCGACCCCAACCACGCGCGCTTCCAGCGGAACGCGCCCGAGGGCGAGATTGAGCTGCTACGCCATCCTCGGCGTTGCGACAGTCGAACGAGGATCGGCGCAAGGCTGAAGGCAAACCCGCCGCACAAGGGCAAGACGATCCGCAACATATCGGCCGCTCGGGCGTTCGATAACCGACGCCCTTGCGTGATCCGTCAGGCCAGCCGCCATGCAATACGGTGATTTCCACTACCTGCCGCTCAGCCCCGCCTTCTTCTCCATGCTGGCCGGGCTTTTCGTCGTGCTGCTTGTCCTCATCCAGCTCCGCATCCTGCGCTACGCCTACCTGCGGCTCGGGATCAGCCCGGGCGCCGCGCTGCTGCTGCTGCTCGGGTCGCTCGTCGGCAGCTTCTTCAATATCCCGCTGGTCGAACTGCCGGCGCGGCAGGTCATGTCGGGCCGGGTGATCGACTTCTTCGGCATGGAGTACGTGATCCCGGCGATGCTCCGAAAGCCTGAGACGATCATCGCGGTGAATGTCGGCGGCGCGCTCATCCCGACGCTGATGTCGCTCTACCTCTTGATCCGCCACGGCCTGTGGGCGCGCGGCGCGGTCGCGACCGTCGTGGTCGCCGCCGTGTGCTACGCGCTGTCGCAGCCGATCCGCGGCCTCGGCATCGCCGAGCCGGTGTTCGTCCCGGCGCTCGCCAGCGCGGTCGTCGCGCTCGTCCTCGCGCGCGAATACGCCGCGCCGCTCGCCTATATCGGCGGCAGCCTCGGCACGCTGATCGGCGCCGACCTCCTCAACCTCGGCAGCGTGCGCGGGCTCGGCGCGCCGGTCGCCTCGATCGGCGGGGCGGGCACGTTCGACGGCATCTTCCTCATCGGCATCGTCTCGGTGCTGATCGCGAGTATCGGCGGGCCGTCGGTTCCGCATCCGGTGCGGCGAATGCCTTGAAACGTGCTAGTGTCCCGATTCCGACGTTCGTATCACTTTGCGGCGCTCTCTGAACGAACGTCGGAATCGAAAGGACACTAGCCACTTTATTGATTCTAGTGCGGCTTTTGGATTTGACGTTCCTATGCGGACTCGCGGCAGAGTGATAGGAACGTCAAATCCGCCGCACTAGTCTCGTGCGCCCCCCGCACCATCCGCCGAGACCCACATGACCGACCCCGCGCCCGCGCCGCAGCCGGCGATCTTCAGCTTCAACGCCTACAGCCCGGCCGAGATCGAGGAAGCGATCGAGAAGGTCGGCGTCGGCAAGGCGACCATGCCGTTCCTGCCCTGCTTCATGCTGGCGATCGTCGCGGGCGGCGGCATCGGGCTCGGCGCGCTCTATTTCTCGATCGTCGCGAGCGACGCATCCTTGAGCTTCGCGGCGACGCGCGTGCTCGGCGGCCTCGTCTTCTCGCTCGGCCTCGTCATCGTGCTGGTCGGCGGCGCCGAGCTCTTCACCGGCAACAACCTCATCGTCATGGCCTGGGCGAGCGGGCGCGTGTCGGCGGCGGCGCTCATGCGCAACTGGGCGATCGTCTATGTCGGCAACTTCGTCGGCGCCGCCGGCCTCGCCGTCATCGTCTTCGGCTCGCACCATCTCGACATGAACGGCGGCCGCATCGCGACGACCATGCTCGCGACCGCGGTGGCCAAGATCTCGCCCGGCGTCGCGACGCTGTTCCTCAAGGGCATCCTGTGCAACCTGCTGGTCTGCCTCGCCGTGTGGATCGCCGCCGCCGGGCGCTCGGTCACCGACAAGATCATCGGCCTCGTGCTGCCGATCTCGTGCTTCGTCGCCGCCGGCTTCGAGCACTCCGTCGCCAACATGTATTTCCTGCCGCTCGCCTGGCTGCTCGCCGCGAGCGGCAACGTGCCTGCCGGCGTCGACGCTTCGTCGATCACGATTGCGGGCATCGTCCACAACCTCGTGCCCGTCACCCTCGGCAACATCGTCGGCGGCGCCGGCTTCGTCGGCTTCGTCTACTGGACGATCTACCGCAAGGGGATAGGCGCGGGCGCGAGCAAATCGTAGCTGCAAGTGCAGCCGGGGCGGCGACGTGCTCAGGCTTTTCGATTGTGGATGTTGACGCATCTTCAACCATCCGACAAAGGCGGGTATCATCACGTTGCCGCGCCATGCCACGCTCTCACCCGGCGTCGCGCGCACGATTGCACGGGCGGCGGGCTGGATCGAATGATGTTGGGAAAGTGAAGCAATGGCTCGCTATGTTGCATTGATTGACGGCAGGCCCGGCGCCTATGGCGTCGCGCTGCCCGACCTGCCTGGTGCTGCCGGGGCCGGCGACACGGTGGAAGAAGCCATCGCGAGCGCGATCGAGGGTGTCCGTCTGTGGGTCGAAGCCGCGATCGAGGATGGCAAGGAGGTTCCGCAGGCGCGTCCGATCGAGGTGCTGCGCAAGGATCGGGAAGTGGCGGCCGCGCTGCGCGGCGGGGCGGTGCTCGCCAGCGTGCCGCTCGTTATCGACGCAGGCCGCACCGTGCGGATAAATCTGTCGTTGGACGCGGGCACTGTCGAGGCGATCGACGAAGCGGCGAGTGCGCGCGGCTTGACCCGATCGGCTTTTCTGGCCAGCGCCGCGCGGGAGAAGATCGCGAACGAGGCATGAACGCGATCCTGCGCCGCTTGCGTCATCCGCGCGTTGCGGCGGCACGCTGCCGCGCCAGGAACGCATCGACCAGCGTCGACAACCGCGGCGCGCCGGTCTCGGCGAACTCGTAGCGCGCGCGCACGATCGGCTTGCTGACGCGCACCAGCCGGGCGAGATCGACCGGGCTGCCGCATACGACGACGTCGGCGTCCACGGCGTCGATCGTCGCCGCCAGCGCCTGCAGCTGCGCGGGGCTGTAGCCGATCGCCGGCAGCACCGGCCCGATATGCGGATAGGCCGCGAGCACGGCGCGCAGCTCGGGCGCAGCCGCTGCGCGCGGATCGACGATCGCGGCGGCGCCGGCCGCGCGCGCCGCAACGTAGCCCGCGCCATAGGCCATGCCGCCATGGGTCAGCGTCGGGCCGTCCTCCACCACGAGCACGCGCCGTCCCGCGACCGCCGCCGCGTCGTCGAGCCACACCGGCGACGCCGCCAGCACGATCGGCGCCGCGGCGTTGACGGCGCGCAGGTTCTGCGTCGCGATGCGCACGTTTTCGTCCGCGGCGGCATCGACCTTGTTGATCACCAGGATGTCGGCCATGCGCGCGACCGCCTCGCCCGGGTGATGGGTCGCGACATGCGTGGGCCGCAGCGCATCGGCGACGCAGATGGCGAGATCGGGCCGCACGAAGGGAAAATCGTTGTTGCCGCCGTCCCACACCACGATGTCGGCTTCCGGCTCGGCCGCCGCGAGGATCGCCGCATAGTCGACGCCGCTGAACACGACGCCGCCCGCCGCGATGTGCGGCTCGTATTCCTCGCGCTCCTCGGCGGTGCAGGCCGCCGCGTCGAGGTCGGCGGGCGTGGCGAAGCGCTGCACGCGCTCGGGGGCAAGGTCGCCATAGGGCATGGGATGGCGCAGCACCGCGACGACGAGCCCGCGCTCGCGCAGGCGGCGCGCGAGCCAGCGCGCGATCTGCGACTTGCCGCAGCCGGTGCGCACCGCCGTCACGGCGATCACCGGCCGGCGCGAAACGAGCATGGTGCGCTTCGGCCCGAGCAGGGAAAAATCGGCGCCGCAGGCGAGCGCGCGCGAGGCGATGTGCATCACGTGCGCGTGCGGCACGTCGCTGTAGGCGAAGACCACCTCGTCGACCGCATGCGCCCGGCACAGCGCCTCGAGCGCGGTTTCGTCCGCGATCGGGATGCCGTCGGGATAGCGCGGGCCGGCGAGCACGGCCGGATAGCGGCGCCCCGCGATGCCGGGAATCTGCGCCGCCGTGAAGGCGACGACGTCCGTTCCCGGATCGTCGCGATAGACGACGTTGAAATTGTGAAAGTCGCGCCCGGCCGCGCCGACGATGATCACGCGCCACCGCGCGCCGGCGTTGGCAGCGCCGGCGACGTGCGCCTCGCTCGCAGGTGAGGGCGGGACGATGCGGAGCGGTGGCTGTTCCACGAAAGGCGGGCCCGATGCGATGCCGGCTTTATGCCGGCGGCCCGTCATGATTGCCGAAGCACTGTTTCAGCTTCTTGACATGGCTCAATCGACGCGCGTTTCGCCACTCGGCTCGAGCCCTTCTCTCTCCCCGAAGGGGAGAGGGTGGCGAGCGCTCGAGTCTTGCCTTCGGCAAGCCCAAGGATGAACTTCGCGAGCCGGGGCGCTCGGCGTTCCAATTCTGGCTCCAGCCCTCTCCCCTCCGGGGAGAGGGGGCGCAAGCGCAAGCAGCTCCTACTTCCAGCCCGCCTCCTTGTCGCACGCCGCCCGCTCCTGCGGATGGCTCTTCTCCCACTGTGTGATCGACTGGGTCTCGTTGTTCGACATCTTCTCGTTCATGCAGATGCAGTACTTGCGGATGATCTCCGGGGTCCCGCCCGGCTCGCCTTTATTGTCGCTGATGCACTTGTTGATCCACTTCAGGTCGTCGGCATTCATCGCCTGCGCGAACGCTCCGGTGCTCGCAAGCAAGGGTGCAACGGTCAGCAAGGCTGCAATCGCAAGTTTCATGGTTCAATTCTCCCATCGGTCGTATTGCGCTCGGCCGGCGGCCGAATCCGCGCCGGACCCTAACCCGCGTCAACGCGGGTCGCCACCCACGAGGGATGGTTTCTCCGGCGCCGCGCACGGCCAATTTGCCGGAAACGTTAATTCGGCGGCGCCGTCGCGCGGCAGCCATTGATCGGGATCAATGTCGCGATCGGCCGAACCCGTATGGAACCGGCGAACCGCCGGAACCCGTTTCATGGCCCGCATTGCCATCATCGTCGGACACGCCCGCACTGAAACCTTTTGCGCGGCGCTCGGCGAGGCCTATCGGCGCGGCGCCGCGGCGGCCGGGCACGACGCGAAGCTGTTCGTCACCGCGGCGATGAAGTTCGATCCGGTGCTGCGCGAGGGCTTCGAGCGCGTGCAGCCGCTCGAGCCGGATCTGCAGTCGGCGCACGACGCGATGCTCGCGGCCGATCATCTCGTCATCATCTTCCCGCTCTGGTACGGCGCGCTGCCGGCGATCCTCAAGGGATTCCTCGAACGCGTGATGCAGCCGGATCTGGTCGAGCCGGCGAAGCAGCGCAAGTTCGTGCAGTTGCTCAAGGGCAAGTCGGCGCGCGTCATCGTCACCATGGGCATGCCCGGCTTCGTCTATCGCTGGTGGTTCGGCGCGCACGACCTGAAGATGCTCAAGCGCAACATCCTCGGCTTCGTCGGCGTGCACCCGATCCGCTCGACCATCTACGGCAACATCGGCAACGCCGACGAAGCGCGCCGCCGCCAATGGCTCGACGAGGTCGAGGCCATGGGCCGGCGCGCCAATTGATCGGTATCGGTCGAGTCAGACCTTCACGGGCTGCGCGTCGGGCGTCGCGTCACGCGGTGCTCGACCACCACGGCGCGGCGGGTGCCGCGCTCGCTCGCGATGGTGCGGGTCGGGCGCACGCGGTCGTGCGCGACCTTCATGACCTCGGGCTTCACGGTCTCGACCGGCAGTCCCATCAGCGAGGCGGCGATCTCGGCTTGCGCCTGCAGGCTGTCGGTCAGCCCCTTGGCGGCGGCAATCGCTTCCTGCAGTGTCGGCGGGTCATGCCGCACACGGCGCGGTCCGTACTTCGTCTTCCAAGACACGGTCATCGTGCCATTCTTCCTCTTCATCGGTCCGCCGGATTCTACGGCGAAATTACCGCGCTGCAACAATAAAATTGTGCAATGCAATACAGCCATGCATGCGATGAGGAATCGCGCGGCGTCAACCCGGACTGCGTCCCGATTCCGCAGCAACGGGACGTCACGCAGCATGATACGCTGATTCGCAACGATCGCATTCGTCGATCGGGCGATTGGGAGGAGCAACATGCGACGATTAACCAAGATCCTGCTGGCGTGCGGGCTCATTGCCGGCGCGGCCGCGCCGGCAAAAGCCGAGGATGTGCTCAAGCTCGCGGTGCCGCAGCGCGGCGCGTGGGACGCCGGCATTCCCGAGCTCGGCCAGCGCGGCGGCATCTTTGCCAAGCACGGCCTCAAGCTCGAGATTCTCTATACGTCGGCGGGCCCTGAATCGATCCAGGCGCTGATCGCCGGCAGCGTCGACATCGCGACCGCCTCGGGCGCTTACGCGGCGTTCGGCACCTACGCCAAGGGCGCGCCGATCCGCATCATCGGCAGCGAGATCGTCGGCTCGCCCGACCTCTACTGGTTCGTGCCGGCGGCCTCGCCGATCCACAAGATCCAAGACTTCAACGGCAAGTCGGTCGCCTTCTCGCTGCCCGGCTCGTCGAGCCATGCCGGCCTGCTGGCGCTGATCGACCAGTACCACCTGCAGGTCAAGACGGTGTCGACCGGCAGCCTCACGTCGACCATCACGCAGACCATGACGGGCCAGGTCGACGTCGGCTGGAGCGCCGTGCCCTATGCGCTCGACAAGGCCGCGCAGGGGCAGATCCGCGTCATTGCGACGGGCAACGACGTCGCGGCGCTGGCCGCGCGCACGGGCCGCGTCAACCTCACCAACGTGGCGACGCTCACCAACCGCAAGGACGTGCTCAAGCGCTTCTACGCCGCCTACAACGAGACGCTCGCGTGGATGTATTCAAGTCCCGACGCGCTGAAAATCTACGCCGACTTCGCCAAGCTGCCGGCGAGCGCCGTCGACAAGGTGCGCGGCCTGATCCCGAAGCAGAATCTCGCCACCGACAAGATCGTCGGCGTCGACCGGATCATGGCCGAGGCGATCAAGAACAAGTTCCTGACCAAGCCGCTGACCAAGGACCAGCTCGCCGAGCTGATCCGCATCGACGATCTGAAGTAGCGAGTTCGAGTTTGAGCTGAGCACAGAGGCGCGGTGTCTACCCTCCCGCCCGTTGGCGGGGAGGGTCGAGTGAGGCAGCGAAGCTGCCGAGCGAGGGGTGGTGGGACTACGCTTGCTCTGAGTTGGCGATGCGCCAAAAACTTGCTCCGAGCAAGCGGCGCCCCCCATCCGCCTTCGCCCTTCGGGCTTCGGCGGGACAGGCCCCCTTGCCCGCCGTAGCTTTAGCGAAGGCGGGTCCCCGCCACTCGCGGAGTTCATCCTTGGGCTTGCCGAAGGCAAGTCCCGAGGGCTCGCGGGGGGAGGGGAACCGCTCGCGCTCACCGTGCTATCGTTTGATGTATGACCGAGCAGAAGCCCGAACCTCGTCTCCTCACCGTCGCCCAAGGCGTGCACGCCTGGATCGGCGCCGGCGGCGACTCGAACGCGGGCGCGATCGAGACGCCCGAGGGCGTGATCGTCATCGACACCCAGCAGTATCCGCGCCTCGCGCGCGAGCTGCGCGCCGCGGTCGCGGTACGGACCGCAAGACCCCTGCGCATCGTCGTCAACATCCACTGCCATCTCGATCACACCCACGGCAACACGGTCTTTGCCGACGTGCCGATCCTCGCGCACGACAAGACGCTCGCCGCCATGAAGGCCTGCCTCGGCCCGTGCCCCGGCGCCGAGTGGTCGATCGCCGACTTCGCGACCAAGATCCGCTTCATGTTCGGGCAGAACATCCTCGAGCTGGTGGCGGACGACGATCCGGCGCGCCGCTGGTTCGAAGGCCGCATTGCGCTCGCCGACTACGACACCGTGGTGATCCGCCCGCCGAGCGAGACCTTCGCGGGCGACTTCGCGTTCCATCTCCCCGACGACACCGTGCGGCTGCACTATTTCGGCCCGGCGCATTGCGACGGCGACATCGTGGTGCATCTGGAAAGGCGCAAGGTCGCGTTCCTCGGCGACCTTCTGTTTCACGGCCGCTTCCCCTGGCTCGGCGACTGCGATCTCGACGGCCTGATCGCGGTGCTCGGCTGCGTGCTCGCGCTCGACCTCGCCGTGGTGGTGCCGGGCCACGGCCCGCCCGCGACGCTCGCCGACGTGGCGCGCTTCCGCGACATGCTGGTCGAGCTGCGCGCAGCCGTCGCGCGCGCGCTCAAGGCGGGCGTCTCGGAAGACGCCGCGGTCGCCGAGGTGGCGCTGCCGCAATTCGCGCAGGTGCAGCGCTACAAGGAGTGGCTGCCGCTCGACGTGCGCGCGGCGTATCGGTACCTGCGGGCGAGGTGAGGGCATATTGATTGGCGCATGTCCTTATCGGCGAACCGGCGTCCACCCCGGATCAAGTCCGGGGCAGGCTTTCGCCGGGACATGCGCTAATCCGGCCCGCCGAGCCAGTGCCCGGCGTCGCGCCGCAGCTCCAGCCGCACGTTCGGATCGGGATCGCGGCCCTGATAGACGCCGTATGCGCAGATGACATCGGGATCGGTGTTGGCAATGCACTGGTCGTTCGGGTGCACATACCTGTGCGCCGGCGCCGGCGCGACGGCGGTGATGTTGTGCTTCGCCTTGTGCCGCGGCGCGGCCGTCGCGGCCGTCATGCCGAGCGCGAGTGCGCAGGCGAGCGCCATGCACCATGCAGCCTTCATATCCGGCCTCCGCTTCCCGCAGGCGTCGCCCGTGTGCCGGCGCTGATGCGGTCGTTAAGATAAACACCGCCCGGATGCGCTTTTATTCGCGTATGTCCGCAGATTTCATTGATATCTGCCGCGAGCCGCCTCGGATACCGCGGCAAGCGATGCTGTGGGCGCGTGCGATATCGTCGCGACGCGAGCCCGTCAGTCGCGAATATCCTGCAAGAACCACTCGGTCGGAATCTCCCGCCCGCGCTTTTGCTTCAGCGCCTGCCCGTACACCCAGCCGCCGACCGCGGAGAACTGCAGGCCCTGGTTGCCGACGTTGCGGTAGAACGTGATCTGGTCGCGGCTGGTGCGCCCGGTGCATTTGCCCGACACGAGGTCGGCGAAATCGGGCACCTCGCCGCCGCGGCCGCGGTCGGCGAATTCGGGCGAGTCGCCGCCGAGGCCGGGCTGCGGGTTCTTTGCCGGGAGGCGCTTCATCTCCTCGGCGGTGCCGCCGATGAAGGCGCCGGGGGAGAGGCCGCGCTCGGCCTGGAAGCGCTCGGTCTGGCGCATCTGCAGGCCGGCGGTGCCCTGGCGCACCACCACGTCGAAGCGGTTCATCGCGGCATCGGGAAACTCGCGCCGGCCGAGATTGGTCACGTGCATGCCGGTCTCGATCCAGTCGGCGTCGTAGACCGGGGTCATGCTGTCGGTGCACGAGGAGAGCAGGTCGACGCCGCGCACCGCCTCGCGCGCGCTCGCGACCGCGCGCACCTCGAAGCCGAGCTTTTGCGACATTTCCGCCGCAAAGGCCGCGCGGTTGGCAGGCGTCGGGCTGAAGACCTTGCACAGCTTGATGTCGCGCACGCATGCGAACGCCTCGAGGAAGGTGCGCGCCATGCCGCCCGAGCCAAGCATGCCGACCGTGTGGGTGTCGGGGCGCGCCAGGTACTTGACGCCGATCCCCGCGCCGCCGCCGACGCGGAAGTGCTGCAGCACGCCGTCATTGATGAAGGCGAGCGGCTCGGCATTGCGGGTGGAGATCAGAAAGACCAGCCCGCAATAGGTGCCGGGCTCGCGGCAGTGCTTGTCCTCGGTCCAGTTGCCGGCGGCGTCGCGCGGCCAGGTGATGATGTCGGACTTCATGCGGATGGCGAAGAAGCCGTCGTTCGCGCCCTCCATCGAGCCCCAGCGGAAGTAGCCGTCACGCCGGTCGCACGGCATGTACATGTCGATGCGCGGCCGGTGCATGGCGGCGCCGGTGGGGAGCTGCTTGAACGCCTCCTCCTGGACGCGGATGCAATCCGCCATGGTGAGCAGCGCGGTGACGTCGTCATTGTTGATGATGAGCATGGGATCCGTAGGGTGGGCAAAATTGCTCTTCGCAATTTTGCCCACGCGGACAATATCGGCAAATGAAATATTTGGCGGCGCGTGGGCGACGGAATATGCCGTCGCCCACCTACGGCCTACATCCACTCCCTCGGTTGTGGCGAGGTGGTTGATTGAGCGCTACAAGGAGCGGTCGAAGCCGAGGGATTGCAGCCATGCTGTTTCTGGTCGTCTCCACGCCGCGGCCGGAGCGGCCGTCCGAGCTCGCACAGGCGCGCCAATCGTTCTGGCCGTGGATGGCGGGCTACGAGGCGCGCGGCGTCTGCCGCCACATCTATGCGCGCGCCGGGCGCGGCGCGGTTGCGGTGCTCGACGTCGCGGACAACGAGGCGCTGCACAAGATCCTCAACGAGTGGGCGGACATCATCCCGGCGCACTTCGACGTCTATCCGCTGGTCGACGCGCAAGCCGCCAACCGGGCGCTCGCGGCGCAATTGGCGAACAAGACGTGAGCCGGGAATTTCGGGAGGACACAGCATGGTTCAGTTGCTTGATCGCGACATCACGACCCGCGAGGTGCTCGGCTGGCGCGGCGTGCACGTTCTGCACTACACGGGTTCGTCGTGCTCGCAGAAGCTCCGCATCTTTCTCAACCTCAAGGGCATCGCGTGGGAGTCCCACCTCGTCGACCTGCCGACCAATGAGAACTTCCGGCCCTGGTTTCTCGGCATCAACCCGCGCGGCCTGGTGCCCGTCCTGGTGCATGACGGCGCCGTGCATATCGAGAGCAACGACATCATCCAGCATATCGAGCGGTGCTTCCCGACGCCGAAGCTCATTCTGGCCGGCCACGAAGACGAGGTGGCGGCGCTGCTGCGGCACGAGGACGACCTGCACCTCGATCTGCGCACGCTGAGCTTCCGCTTCGTGTTCGATCGGCCCGGCCCGCCGAAGCCGGCGGCGGCGCTCGAAAGCTACGCGGCCAACGGATCCGGCACGGTGCGCGGCGAGAAGGACCGCGACAAGGACATCCAGATCGAGTTCTGGCAGCGCGCCGCCAAGGAAGGTTTCACCGACGAGCGCGCGAGCGCCTCGGCGCGCAAGTTCCGTGTCGAGTTCGACGGCCTGGAGAGGCGGCTGGAGCAGCAGGCCTATCTCATGGGCGACGCGCTGAGCGTGCTCGACATCGCCTGGTTCATCTACGCGCACCGGCTTTCGCTTGCCGGCTATCCGCTCGAGCGGCTGCACCCGCGCGTGTTCGCATGGAAGGAGAGGCTCGGGGGGCGGCCGGAATTCGCCAAGGAGATCGCGGTGCCGGCGGAAGCGAAGGCGCGCTTGGACGCCGCGCGCCGAGCCCAGGTACAGGCGGGGAAGACGCTGGAGATCGTGGCGGGGTTTTAGGGGTAATCCGGCGACGCGAGCGAATCGCATCTCGCGCGGTGTGGCACGGTGGTCGATTGACATCGCCCCGCCGCTCGCCGAATCTCCCGTTCCCCATACACGGAGCCGTTGTGACCCCCATGCTTGCCCGCAGAAAACTCGGTGACCTCGACGTATCCGCCATCGCGCTCGGCTGCATGAGCATGACGCCGATCTACGGCGTGCCCGATCCCGACGAGGCGGTGGCGGCGCTGCATCGCGCCGCCGAGGTCGGCATGAACTTCATCGACACGTCCGACGCCTACGGGCAGAACGGCGCCAACGAGGAGCTGGTCGGCCGTGCGCTCAAGGGCCGGCGCGACAAGTACGTGCTGGCGACCAAGTTCGGCAACATCCGCCTGCCGGACGGCAAGCCGGGCGCCAAGGGCAATCCCGAATACGTGCTGGAATCGTGCGACAAGAGCCTCAAGCGGCTCGGCACCGACTACATCGACCTCTATTTCATCCATCGCGTCGACCCCACCGTGCCGATCGAGGACACGGTCGGCGCCATGGTGAAGCTCAAGAGCCAAGGCAAGATCCGCCACCTCGGCATCTCGGAAGCCGGCCCCGCCACCATCCGCCGCGCCCACCGTGTGCACAAGATGGCGTCGCTGCAGACCGAATATTCGCTGTGGTCGCGCGACGTCGAGAAGGAGATCCTGCCGGTCTGCCACGAGCTCGGCATCGGCTTTCTCGGCTATGCGCCGCTCGGCCGCGGCTTCCTCACCGGCGCGATCCCGGTCGGCGACGCCATGCCGCAGAACGACAACCGCCGCAACATGCCGCGCTTCCAGGGCGACAACGCCAAGCAGAATCTCGTGCTGGTCGACACGCTGAAGCAGCTCGCCGCGAAGGAAGGCTGTACGCCGGCGCAGCTCGCGCTCGCCTGGGTGCTGTCGCGCACCCCGCCCGTGGTGCCGCTCGCCGGCGCGAGCAAGCGCAAGTGGGTCGACGAGAACGCCAAGGCGGCGGACGTGCGTCCGAGCGCCGCGACGCTTGCGGCGCTCGACCAGGCGTTCAAGCCCGGTGTGACGCGCGGCACACGTTATGCTCCGGCGATGATGGAGCGGCTCGGGCTCTAATGCCGTCATTGCGAGCGAAGCGAAGCAATCTCGCTTCGCTTGGGCATGCGTCCGCGGTGCGAGATTGCTTCGTCGGCCTTCAGCCTCCTCGCAATGACGGAAGATCTAGCTCAATGCCTTGATCGTCGCGTCGACCGCCACGCGCAGAAATTCCTCAACCGCGCCGCCCTGATCACTCGCCGCGCGAATGCGTGTCGCCGTCGCGACCGCCGCGGTGAAGCGCTCCGTATGCCAATGGCCGACCGCCGGCAGCGGCGGCAAGGCCGCGACATCCGGCGCCGGATAGACGCTCACATAGAAATACGGCTCGTCATAATAGTCGTCGCCCGGCGCGAAGCCGATGCCGGAGGTGCGGCCGGGCGCGACCGTCACCAGCGTGTCGAGGTCAAAATGGTGCGGCCAGCAGCGCACCGGCGGCGCGACGAGCCCGCGGGCGACAATCTTCTCGCGGATCGGGCCGAGGGCCGCGTTGGCGTTGGCGAACCAGGCCGCGAGCTCGGCGAGCGCTTCGGCGTCGACCGTGTAGACGTCGCCCGGGCGCGCCGGCAGCTCGTAGGGCAGGGCGGCATCGAGCTTCTTCGCGTCGAGCCCGCGCGCCTGCGCGAGGCGGCCGAGCCAGTCGCGCGCCTCGGCATCGCGACGGCCCGCCAGCGCGAGCGTATCGATCGGCTTTCCGCCCGCAGCGCTCAACAGCACCAAGGTGAGGTCGGCGATGCGCAGCGCCAGCATCGCGCCGTCGGGCTGCGCATGGGTGACGAGCCCGCCGAACGCGTCGTCCCAGCCGAGGTTGGTATGCCCGTCGTCCGGCCACGCCATGATGTGCGCGCGCGCCGCGCGCGCGAGCCACTGCGTCGCATGATGCGCCTGCAGCCGCGCAGCCGCGAGGCGAGCGCGCGAGATGCCGTGCAGCGGACGCCAGGAGGACATGTTCATTGGGAATGCCCCGTATCGTCATTGCGGCGCGCGACCCGCGCCTGGGCAACGACCGCTCCTACCATTAGCTCGAGCCGCGCGTGCTCGAAGCCGCATCGATGCACGAACGCGTGCAGATCGCCGATCGCCTTGCCGGCCGTGGGCGATGCCTTGCGGAAATCCAAGCGCGCTTTCATGTGGCACCCCTTCATCTGTTTTTCTGCGGATCATCTCACCCACCTTGGGAAGTGCCAAATGCCAGATAGTTGCGTATGCAACCAATGCCCATTTTGGCAAAACGAACCTAACTGGGATAACAGCAATGATTTCAGTGGGTCCTTGAGGTGCCACCGCCGATCGGCTTGATGCGCCTGCCGTCTGCGGGCAAAGTCTCGCTCCCGCCACGTCGCCAATTCCGGAGTGTCAGCGCAATGGGTGAGTACGCGATCGGCAAATCCGTGCCGCGGTTCGAGGACCTGCGCCTCTTGCGCGGGGGCGGGCGCTACGTCGACGATTTCGTGCTGCCCGGCATGGCGTTCGGCCACGTGCTGCGCTCGCCGCACGCGCACGCGAAGATCCGCAAGATCGACACCGCGAAGGCCAAGGCGGCGCCCGGCGTGCTGGCGGTGCTGACCGGCGCCGACTGGGCGGCGTCCGGCTTCGGGGATCTCCCGGTCGCGGGCGGCATGAAGCTGCGCGACGGGTCGCCGATGTACCGGCCGAAATATCCGGCGCTGGTGAAAGACCGCGCGCGCTGGGTCGGCGACTATGTGGCGTTCGTGGTGGCGGAGACGAAGCACCAGGCGGCGGACGCCGCCGAGCTGATCGAGGTCGACTACGAGCCGCTGCCCGCCGTGGTCTCGACCGCCGAGGCCGCCGCGCCCGGCGCGCCGCTCGTGTTCGACGACTGCAAGCACAATATCTCGTTCGTCTATACGGCCGGCGACAAGGCGAAGACCGACGAGGCCTTCCGGCATGCCGCCCACGTGATCAAGCAGCGCTTCGTCATCAACCGCATCACCGCCGCCACCATGGAGCCGCGCGGCGCGCTCGGCGACTACAACCCGGCTGACGGCCGCTACACCATCTATACGACGCTGCAGCGGGCGCATCCGTTCCGCGGCGAGCTCGCCGAGACCGTGCTCAAGGTGCCGGAGAGCAAGCTGCGCGTGGTCGCGGGCGACATCGGCGGCAGCTTCGGCATGAAGTCGCCGGTCTACAACGAGGTCGCGCTGGTGTTGCTGGCCGCCAAGCTCATCGGCCGGCCGGTGAAATGGACCTCGACGCGCGCGGAAGCCTTCCTGTCGGACGCGCAAGGGCGCGACAACGTCACCGAGGCCGAGCTTGCGCTCGACCGGGACGGCCACTTCCTCGCCATGCGGGTCAAGACGACGATGGCGGCGGGCGCCTATATGCAGGCGAACATGCCGGCCTGCGTGCAGAATTTCGGCACGCTCGCCGGCGTCTACCGCACGCCGGCGATGCACGTCGAGGGCACCGCCGTCTTCACCAACACCAACCCGATGCGACCCTATCGCGGCAACGGCCGCCCGGAGGCCGGCTATGTCGTCGAGCGCATGGTCGATCTCGCGGCCGACGAATTGAAGATCGACCCGGCCGAGCTGCGCCGGCGCAACAGCGTCGCGCCCGCCGCCATGCCGTACAAGACGGCGCTGACGTTCACCTACGACTGCGGCGAGTTCGAGAAGAACATGGACATGGCGCTCGCGCTTGCCGATGCGAAGGGCTTTGCGGCGCGCCGCGCCGAATCGAAGAAGCACGGCAAGCTGCGCGGCCTGGGATTCTCCAACACCATCGAGCGCGCCGGCGCCGCGAGCCTCGAGGGCGCCGAGGTGCGCTTCGACCGCTCCGGCGCCATCACGATGTTCTCGGGCAGCGTCACCCAAGGGCAGGGGCACGAGACGGTGTTCAAGCAGCTCGTGTGCGACCGGCTCGGCCTCGATCCGCTCGACGTGCAGTACCTGCAGGGCGACACCGACCTCGTCTTCTTCGGCGAAGGCACCGGCGGCTCGCGCTCGGCCACCATGGCGGGCTCGGCCTTCCATGTCGCGGCGGAGAAGATCGTCGTGAAGGCCAAGGCGATCGCGGCGCATGCGCTCAAGGTGCCGGCGGGCGACGTGAAGTTCGCCGACGGCATGTTCTCCTCGCCGGCGACCAACCAGACGATCACCATCCAGGAAGTCGCCAAGCTCGCGGTGCAGCCCGGCAAGGTTCCCAAGGACATGGAGGGCGGGCTCGCCGCCACCGCGGTCTACACCGCCGAGGTCGCGAATTATCCCAATGGCTGCCACGTCTGCGAGGTCGAGATCGATCCCGAGACCGGCGTGACCGAGATCGTGCGCTACCACGTGGTCGACGACGTCGGCACCGTGCTCAACCCGATGCTGCTGCACGGCCAGATCGTCGGCGGCATCGCCCAGGGCGCGGGGCAGATCCTGATGGAGGACATCCATTTCGACGCGGAGGGCCAGCTCGTCACCGGCTCGTTCATGGACTACGCCATGCCGCGCGCGCACGACATCCCCGACGTCGAGGTCGCCAGCAACCCGGTGCCGACCAAGACCAATCCGCTGGGTGTGAAGGGCGCCGGCGAAGCCGGCAGCGTCGGCGCCATGCCGGCGGTGGCGAATGCGATCGTCGATGCATTGTCCGAGCTCGGCGTGCGCCACATCGCGATGCCGGCAACGCCGGAGCGCGTGTGGCGGGCGATCAACGGGAAGTAGGGCACAGCTGCGCGGCTCTTGCGCCCTCTCCCCCGCAAGCGGGGGAGAGCCGGAGAGGGGGAAGCCGCTTGCTCATGCGCGCG
>Ga0335081_10003104_pt1 | contig 26113 bp, 18 predicted proteins | sample Lox_Sample_35_FD_206713 | JGI IMG/M metagenome (GOLD analysis project Ga0335081, IMG submission 206713) | Soil microbial communities from Loxahatchee National Wildlife Refuge, Florida, United States - Lox_Sample_3.5 | ecosystem: Environmental > Terrestrial > Soil > Wetlands | place: USA...
ACGTTTGTCTTACACTTTTTGGAACACCGGCTTTCTGTTTCTACTACGAACCATAGATTGCCCGCCGCGCGGCGTAAGGGGAGGGTGCGGTGCGGCTGTTTCTTGTCCCCGCATGTCCTAAAATGGCACTCTCGAACTGGGGCAGTCCAAAACCTGAAGAGGAAGTCAGCGCCGCTTCGATGCCGTCAGAGAAGCAATGGAAGAATTCCGGTCGGAAGGCGGACAAGCCGGTCAGCCTTAAAATTCTGGCCGACTACCTGGGGCTCTGCCCAGCTACCGTCTCCGTCGTCCTGAACAACGTGCCCGGCCGTTCCATCCCCCATGAGACTCGCGAGCGTGTGCGTGCAGCCGCACGCAAGTTCAATTACCAGCCCAGTCTGCTGGCTCGTTCCCTGCGCAAGCAGCGCAGTTTCACCATCGGTGTGCTGGTTCCGGAGTTGAGCGACGGTTATCACACCCAGGTGATGGGCGGCATTGGTGATCATCTGATGAGGGAGGGATATTTTTATTTCAGCGCGCATCACCGCCACAAGCCGGACCTGATCGAGGAATATCCGCGCATCCTGGCTGGCCGCGGCGCGGAGGGACTGATCGCGATTGATACGGCCCTGAGTCACTCCCTCGCCATGCCGGTGGTCTCGGTAGCGGGACACAAGAAGATTCGCGGCGTCACCAACGTTATTTTGGATCACCGCCGGGCGGCCGAACTTTCACTTCGGCATCTCCACGAGCTTGGACACCGCCATATCGCGTTCATGCGCGGACAACCTTTCAGTGCGGACTCCGACGACCGTTGGCGGCACCTGGTGGCCGTCGCCCGCGAACTCGAGCTTGAGATTCGTCCGGAATTGACCATTCAACTGAAGCTGGACTTGACGACTCCGGAGCTGGGCTATCCGGTTGTGCAGGAGCTGTTGCAACATCACCGGCGTTTTTCAGCGATTGTTGCGTTCAACGATATCGCAGCTATCGGAGCGATTCGCGCTCTGCGCGACGCCAATCTCAAGGTACCGGAAGACGTTTCGATCATAGGATTCGACGACATCAGCGCCGCGGCTTACCACACGCCGCGTCTGACCACCATTCGGCAGCCGCTCCATGATATGGGGGAAACGGCCGCGAGAATTCTTCTCCAGAGGATCCAGGGATTTAAAGACTATGCAGAGACGTTTGAAGTGCCGCCCGAATTGATTATCCGAGAAACAACGGCACCCCGACACAACCGGAGGTCGCGCGGTAAGGACTAAGACTTGCACGCCCGATGTAAGGTTAGGCAACGACTCTAGGAGAACGGCACGTCCATGGAGATTACGCGACGAGAATTTCTAAGATCCTCCGCCTTAAGCGTGGCGGCAACCGCGGTTGCGGGGACGGTGCCGCTTCTTGCACGGGATGCTGGCCCGAGCCCGTCGGGTATGATCACCTCCTTTGTAACGAATCAGAAATTGCGCTTCACGCGCATGGATCCCATTCGTTGGGTGGGAGCCTCCGGTACTTCTTCTGCGGATGCGATCGTCCTGAACCCGGAGGTCAAGTTCCAGGAGATACTCGGATTCGGCGCCGCTTTTACCGATGCCGCCTGTTACATGTTCAACCAGCTTTCCAGCGCAGCGCGTGAGCCCTTGTTCCATGACCTGTTTCATCCTTCGGAGATGGGGCTTAGCGTTTGCCGCACTTGCATTGGATCGAGTGATTACTCTACCGAGGTGTATAGCTACGACGAAGGGACGCCGGATCCCGATCTGAAGCGCTTTTCGATTGCGCGCGACCGTGAATACATCCTGCCGATACTGCGCGAGGCGCGAAAAGCGAATCCCGAGCTCTTTCTGTTTTCGTCGCCCTGGAGCCCGCCGGGATGGATGAAATCCGGTGACTCCATGCTGGGCGGGACGATTCGCCGCCGATACCTTCCGAACTATGCCGCGTACTTCCTGAAGTTCCTTCAGGGTTACGCGGCAGAGGGTGTCCCTATCCAGGCGGTCACCGTGCAAAATGAAGTCGACACCGACCAGGACGGGAAGATGCCAGCCTGCACCTGGCCGCAGGAAGCCGAGGTCGAGTTCGTGCGTAACAACCTGGGGCCGCTTTTCCAGCAAAACGGAATCTCCACGAAAATCTGGATCATCGATCACAATTACAACCTCTGGGGGCGGGCGATTGCTGAGTTGGATGACTCCGGATTGCGAAAGTACTGCAATGCCGTCGCATGGCATGGGTACAACGGGCATCCGGAGATGATGAGCCGGGTGCATGATGCTCATCCCGACGTCGAAATGCACTGGACTGAGGGCGGCCCCGACTACACGAGCCCCGACTACCTGACGGACTGGGCGAAATGGAGCAGGAATTTTGTCGGCATCCTGCGCAATTGGTGCCAGTCGATCACGGGATGGAATCTTGCGCTGGATGAACTCGGCCGGCCGAACATTGGGCCTTTTCCTTGCGGCGGCCTGGTGACGATCAACTCCAAGACGAAGGACATTACCCGCAGCGGCCAGTATTGGGCCTTTGCCCACTTCTCGCGCACGATTCGGCGCGGCGCCCGGCGCATGGATTCGCGAAGCACGCTGCCGGGCGTGGATCACGTGGCCTTCGAGAATCCAGATGGGCAGCGTGTCCTGGTCGTTTCCAATTCTGGGCCGGCGCGCACTACCGCGGTACAGATAGGATCAGGGAAGGCGGATGTCGCGCTGTCGGAGGATTCGGTCTCGACGCTGGTGTGGACGTAAAGACGGGGGCAATTGCTCCTTTGCGTTCCGCGTCGTGACTAAGACGTCCTTCATGCCGCATGCTCTGGCGAAGATCGGCGTTAGTCGTGACTGTCTTCCAGAAACGACTTTAGCTTGAGCGACCGCGACGGATGGCGCAACTTGCGCAGCGCCTTAGCTTCGATCTGCCGGATCCGTTCGCGCGTCACGTCGAACGATTGGCCAACTTCTTCCAGCGTGTGCTCCGAGCCATCCTCCATGCCAAAGCGCATTCGAATGATCTTCTCTTCGCGCGGGCTGAGGGTGCGCAGCACGTGGTCAGTCTTCTCTTTCAGGTTGACGTTGATGATGGCATCGGCGGGCGACACTCCGGTGCGGTCTTCGATCAGGTCGCCAAGGTGGGAGTCACCCTCCTCGCCAATTGGCGTCTCCAGCGACACCGGCACGCGCATGATCTTGCGTACCTTCCGCACCATGGCTTCGGGGATGTCCATCTGCTTGGCAATTTCCGCTGACGTGGGTTCGCGCCCCAACCACTGAACCAGCCGCCGCGAAGTGCGAATCAGCTTGTTGACCACCTCGATCATGTGTACCGGCAGGCGGATGGTCCGCGCCTGATCGGCGAGTGCCCGGCTGATGGCCTGGCGGATCCACCACGTTGCATAGGTGGAGAACTTATACCCGCGGCGGTACTCGAACTTGTCGACTGCCTTCATCAGGCCGATATTGCCTTCCTGAATCAGGTCGAGAAACTGCAGTCCGCGATTGCCATATTTCTTGGCAATGGAAACTACCAGGCGCAGGTTGGCTTCGATGAGCTCATGCTTCGCCTGTTCCGCATCCATCTCGCCGCGAATCATTTTGCGCTGCGTACTCTGCAGCTCGGCGAACGTCATTCCGGCGTCGCTCTCCAGCCGCTTCAAATCGTCGCGATGCTGACGCTGCGTAGTACGGCAGGTCTTCTTGATCTCCTCGTTGTGAGTGCTCGCTATCCGCTTCTCCAGGCTGTTGAGCTGTCGCTCCAGCGAACGCATGATCTCGACGGTCTTGTTCACGCGATCCGCCAGGCGCATCCTTTCGGCGCGGGTCAGGCCGAGATTGCGGATGATCAGCGACATTCGAACCATCTCACGCCCCAGCTGGTTCCGGCAGCGACGGTATTCACGGCTCTTCTGCTTCGCGGGGATCGTTGCCAGGCGCTCGGCCAGCCGGCAAGCGGCCTTGTAATGCTTCCGAAGCTCATCGATGCGGCGGCTCACTTCCTCAGCTCGACTCTGCAAAATCTGCTCGGTGAGTTCTTCTTCATCGAAGACCACGGTTTCGCGGATCGAGCGCAGGCCGCGTTTCAAATCTTCACCCGTGGCCAACACCTGCTGGACCACGATGGGCGAGCGCGCCAGCGCCTTCAGTGTGGTGAGTTGCCCGCGCTCAATACGCTTGGCAAGCTCCACCTCTCCTTCGCGGGTGAGCAGAGGCGAGGCGCCCATCTCCCGGAGATACACCCGCACCGGATCGTTGGCCGCTTCCGGAGCTCCCGGAGTGAGATCCAGATCGACCTCATCGGATTCTTTCTCAGGCCTCTCCTCCAGACCGAAATAAGGCAGATGGCCGTCCAGCACGTCGAGGCCACGGGTGCGAATGGTGGCCAGCAGATCGTCGACATCCGGCGCGGCATGCTGGTCCTGCGGAACCAGGCTATCCACCTCGTCGTCATCGACCTCGACCTTTTTTTTGTTTGGCATCAATCAGTTCTTTGGGCAATCAGAAAGGGAATTGGGGCGCGTCTCCGGTCCCCTTGACCTAAGTAAGTAAGAAGGATGGAAACTTCGCCGAACTACTGTGCAAGCCTGGAAGCGCGGAACCAGGACACGCCAGGCTAGCACGGCGCGGCGGCCCCGGCGCCCGCAATGTCATGCCTCCAGTCTATCCTGGCTTCGAACACGACCCGCCCCTGATCATAGTTAGGCAGAAATCTGTACAGACACTAACTCGGGGTTGCACCGCGAATTCTGGATGGTTTTGATAGTGTCTTCGGCCGTGAATCTCCCCATCACCAGGGCCAACTTGCGGTTCGTCGTCGTTTGGATGGGAGTCCGGTCAATGCGTAGTACGTATTCCGAGGCGCGCGCGCCGCCACGGTTCACTTTCACAATAAACTTGGTGCTCGTCATGGTTGATCCTGTTTTCATGGTTGAGCTCTGGGGAGCTGTCATTTCGCCCCTCGCTTCCGTTGGCTTTCGTGGAATATGAATCGGGCCCTTTGCCGGGCTCAAGACCTTTTCCTGTCGGATAACTGAAGAACTTGTGCCCGTTCTTGCCTGATTCTCTCTCGTTTGGACTGCCGTCCTTCGATCTCTTTAGTGGTCAGAGGCGGGAGTGCGAGAATATGGCCCAAGCCGTTGCGGGTCGGTAGGTCCTTGAGCAGAGCCGTTACCTGCGCAGACTTACTGCCCATAACTCTACTATACGCTATTTAGTCCCTAAACGATTAGGAGAAACCTGGTTCGGCCTATGCTTCTCCTTGCCTGCTGCCGTTTAACGCACCGCGCAGGCGCCGGTCGGCTTGTTGCTATTGTTGATGTTCTGAACCCTCTGGCTGTTGCGGATCACCAGGGCTTGACTGAAATCCTGCACCAACTGCGCGCGCAACTGAGGATTCACGCCGAACACCGGCAGCTCAGGATGCTGATTCCAGCGAAGAATGCAGTTGTCGCGGACGCTGCCGCCATTCAACTCTCCCAACCCAGATCCCCGCCCGCCCGGAATCTCGGACCGAATTACCCTCGACGACGATATTGGTGTTTGGAGCCGAGGACGGTAGTTCCGCCGTGTTGTTCTTGGATACCACCATAATGGCGCCCACTGCTATGTGCGAGCCCGCACCCGACGCCATCGGCCCGAGACTGCCCGCCACCTTGTTTCCACGAATCGTGATGTCGTGGGCCGGCGGTCCGGGGAACGCCTTGGTATCCTGCGCCACCACAATTCCGCCGTTACTGGTGGGCCCAACCTCATTGCCTTGCACGGTGACTCCGACCGCGCCGCTGATCCAGATACCTCGACCGAAAACAACTTTCTCCACGACATTGTTCTCGATGCTCGACCCGGTGCCACGCTGATTTGGATCGGCGAACGTCATGCCAAAACTCGGCCCCAGCGCGGGCAGATCACGGTCGAAAGTGAGACTCACGGCGCCGCCCGGCTCCGACGAATCTGAATCCGGGGGATCTTGTGAAACGATGGTTGCGCCGTTGAACTGGTGACGAACGGTACCCGCTCCAGCGGTCACGACAGGCTCTGCATCTTCAATCCCAAGGCGCTCACGGCCACCAATTTCGATCCCGGCAGGCACAAGGCGGAGCCCACGGGGCGAGTGGTGTGGCCGGCCTATCCCGAGGTGGTTCTTCTGCACTTCAAGCAGTTAGGCGTGGACTATCTGATCGCGCGCAGCGCCGAGCTTCGGCGGGGGCTTAAGTCGCGAGATCTGGCAGAGGGCTGGGGCGTGCATTACACCTGGAGCGCGGCTGAGATCGCAGCCACCTGGCAGGAAATTAAAGATGCTTCCGGCCCTGTCCCGGGATTGGGCGTTTTGCGGGACGTGGAGCCCGCAAAGTATTTCGAGGACGAGCGCATCGTCGAGCAGTCCGGAGTTTTTGACGACACGTGGTACCTGACGGCCTACCCTGATGTCGAATCGGCGGGCGCCGACCCCCTGTCCCACTATTGCATTCATGGCTGGAAAGAAGGCCGCCAGCCCAACTTCTACTTCGACCCGCTCTAATTCAGCACTCATTATCCGGACATCGCCACCCCCGGGCGCAATCCGCTCTGCGACTACGTCGTGCGCGGCGAGCCTGAAGGTGCATGTCCGTCGCCCATGTTTGGCACCGGTTGGTATCGGGCGGAATACGGGCTCTCCGCGGAAGAAAGTCCTCTGCGTCACTACCTTGCCCGACGCATGAGCGGCGCGGTAAGCCCGCTTCCGGAGTTCGACGTGGTCGAGTATTGTCAGAGTCACCCTGAGATCCTTGTCGCCGGCTTAGACCCTTTTGAGGAACATTGCAAGCGCAGCGGGGAGGGCGGCGCATCCGACTCTTCTGACGACACTGAGGGTTTGCCTTGCGCTCCCTGATCTTCAACGCGCGCTATTTCCGCTGAGTCAGGATTACGTGCGCCGTGGCACGCCGCGCAATCGCACGGAGCCACATCCGCCGAATAAAAGCACTGCCCGGATAGATCAGAGCCCAATAGGCCCCGAAACGCCGCTGCGATCGGGCATCGGTGGCGTATACCCTCGTCTCCGTACTTAGCGTGCATGTCCCTGCTGTGTGGGTTTCGATCAGGAAGTTCATGGCTGCGAGAGCGAATCCGGGGCCATCGATCGCCTTGAAGTCTTCAGGAGTCGTGAGTTCCGTTAATCGCCATTGGCCTGGAGCAATGACCACCGTCCCTACAACGATTTCACGCTCGGACTCCTCCGCAAGCAGACGAAACGACGTCTCCACCGCCACGTCGATGATGGGCTGATCGGGCGGCGCATTTAGGACGCTCTTTGGCCCCGGACGGCCAAATCGTCGCAGCCAGGTCAGGGTGCGGAAGAGGAGGATCTCGTCGGCGGTTACCGATTTGACCGCACGATAAACAAGTTCCGCACTCGCCCGTATTCGGATGGAATGATGCTCGTGGAACTGATAAACCGGGATGAAGTGATCGAGCTGTGTTTGACCCACGGCCACGCGTTTCCTTCAGGAATGTTGAGGAATCAGGAAAGCAGATTATACGTTGCATCGGCGAACTGGCGCCCGGCTAGGACCGATCGACTTAGCAAGGCATCGAATGCCAGAACGGAGTGCTTGGAAAGGCGCCAAAATAAATGGAACGAACTCGACAGATGATCTGTCGCTTAGTTCTGGTAGACTCTCGCTTCCCAGCCTTTCAGGTTGAGCCCCGAAGTTTGCTCCTCCGCTTTGCCGAAATTGGAGATCGCCAGTTGACCTGCCTTCAGGCCCGCAGGCAGGGAATAGGAAATGGCGTCTTCCGAAAAGTTCAGAACGACAAGGTATTTTTCTTTGCCGAGAGTCCGCGTGTAAGCAAAGACCTTGGGATTCTGCGGATCGAGATCGTGGTAATCGCCATAAATCAGCGCCCGAGTTTTCTTTCTCAGATCGTTCATGCGCCTGTAGTAGGCATAGACAGAATCGTTGTCCGCCAACTCCTGCCTGGCATTGATGTCTATGTAATTCGGATTCACCACCAGCCATGCCTTTGGGCCGGTCGTAAATCCGCCGTTCGGCGAACTGTCCCACTGCATCGGCGTCCTCGCGTTGTCACGACTCGTCTTGCGCAGGTTCGCGATGTAATCCGCCGCGCTTACCTTATTACTAAGAACCTCCGCTTTCCACCCATTTTTCACTTCGATATCGTCGAACTCCTCGATCTTGCTGAAGGGATAATTCGTCATTCCAAGTTCGTCGCCCTGATAGATGAAGGGCGTGCCCCTCAGGGTCAGCAACATCGTCGCCAGAACTTTAGCCGAGGCGGCCCGATACCGCTCAGAATCATCTCCAAATGCCGATACCAACCGCGGGTTGTCGTGATTGGAGAGGAATACCGTGTTCCAGCTGTGAACGTCAGTCTCATGATCCAGGCGTGTGTAGATAGCTTTCAACTCCGGCAAGGTCCAATCTCTCCACTGCCGGCCCTGGCGGTTAAGCCTGACCGCGTCGAAGTTGAAAATCATGTTGAGTTCCTGGCGGCGCTCATCGACTAGCGAAGGCGTTTGCTGCGGCGTGACCCCAAACGCCTCACCGACCGTCATCACGTCGTACTTCGACAATACTTCACGGTTCATCTCCTGCAGGTACTCATGCAGATGCGGACCCATTGCGTACACGTACTGAGGCTCGCCATGAAAGTCCTGGGGAAAATCGGGGAAGCTCTGGTTCTTCGAGATGAACGGAATTACATCCATGCGGAAACCGTCGACGCCCTTATCCAGCCAGAATTTCATCAAGTCGTAAACTTCCTGGCGAACCTTGGGATTGTCCCAGTTCAAGTCGGGCTGCTTTTCCGCAAAGAGATGAAGATAGTATTCGTTGGTGGCAGGATCGAGTTTCCACGCTGATCCTGAGAAAAATGAAACCCAGTTGTTGGGCTCGCGACCGTCTTTCCCGGGCCGCCAAATGTAGTAATTGCGATAGGGATTGTCCTTCGACTTCCGGCTCTCCACGAACCACTTGTGCTCGTCGCTGGTGTGATTCACCACCAGGTCGAGAATGAGCTTCATGTGCCGCTGCTTGATGCCCTTCAGCAGTGCATCAAAGTCAGCCATGGTGCCGAACTCGGTCATCACCTTGCGATAGTCGCGGATGTCGTACCCGTTGTCAGCGTTCGGGGAATCGTAGTGAGGGCTCAGCCAAATGACCTCGACGCCGAGACCTTCTATGTAATCGAGCTCTGAGGTGATGCCTTTCAGATCGCCAATGCCATCGCCGTTCGAATCTTTAAACGACCTGGGATACACCTGGTAGACGACGGCTTCTTTCCACCACTTCGGCGCGTAACCATTGGCGGACATCGCCGCCTCCACGCTCGTTTGCGCTGCGCCCGCAGAGGCATTGCGCAGCGGTTTCGACAACGACCACACCACAGCACCGATCGCCAAGATGAAGCCCACGGATGCGGCTTGCGGTAATTTCACGATTAGTCCTCAGCTACGCCAGTTCCAGCTCAATCTTCTTCGCTGCCACGTCGATCTTGAGGACCTTGAAGGTGCGAATCTGCCCGGCGCTGACCGGTTCGGGCCTAGGAGCGCCACCCGTGCCGCCTTTCCAGCGTGCGCTGAGCATGGAACTCAGGGACGACAAATCTGCTTTCGAATCCATCTTCTTTTCCACCGGGTTTGCGCCAGCGTTCTGCAGCAGGCAGGCGGCGCGGATCCCTTCGCCCAGCTCCACCGTGGCGCGTCCTTCTGAGATTTCAACAATTCGGCCGCTGACCACATCGCCGACATGCCGCTCGGCAAGATATTCGTCAATGCTGGTCGGCATCACCTGTTTCATTCCCAACTTCAATCGCCGCTTTTCAGTGTCGACTTCAAGCACGACAGCCTTCACGGTCTGTCCCACTTTCAGCACGTCCTGGGGATGATTGATCCGCTTCTCGGCCGTGATATCGCTGACGTGAACCATGCCTTCGACGCCCTCCGCCACCTGCACGAATGCGCCAAACTTCATCAGGTTCGTCACCGCTCCCTCGACCTCCGAGCCGACGGGAAATTTCTGCGCCACCTCGGACCACGGATCGCCCAAAGTCTGCTTCAGTCCGAGCGAAATGCGGCGCTCCGCTGCGTTGACGCCGAGAATCACAGCCTCCACCGTCTCTCCCGGCTTCACCAGGTCGCTCGGATTGCGCACTTTACGTGTCCACGACATTTCGGAAATGTGGATCAGTCCTTCGACGCCTGGCTCCAATTCCACGAACGCACCAAAATCCGCCACGCGCGTGATGGGACCTTTGACCCGCTCTCCGGGCTTGTATTTCCCGACAGCAGAATCCCATGGATTCGCCTGCAGCTGCTTCAGTCCCACTGAAATTCGCCGCTTCTCGGAATCAATCTTCAGGACACGGACCTCGATCGCCTGTCCCGGTGAGAGGACGTCTTCAGCTTTCTGCATCCGGCTCCACGCGATGTCGGAGACATGCAACAAGGCATCAACTCCGCCGATATCGACGAAAGCTCCATAGTCGGCCAGGCTCCGAACCACGCCGGTCACGGTTTCGCCTTCCTTCACCTCGGAGTACCGGCGTTCCTTTACGGCCAGCTCTTCCTCTTCGGCGACAACGCGGCGGTCAACCACCACATCTTCATCTGTTGCATCGAGCTTGATAATGCGGCAGCGGATCTCCTGCTCGACTAACTTTTCCATCTCCGCGGCGTCTCGCACTCCGCTCCGCGACGCCGGCATAAAGGCTCGCACCCCGACATCCACGCTCAGTCCACCCTTCACCACGCCGGTCACTGTGCCCACGATAGTCGATTTCTCGACGAACGCTCTCTCCAGCCCCGCCCAGTCCGTGGGCCGCTTCACTTTTCCGCGCACGAGTTCGTAGTAGCCTTCCGGATCGCGGCCCTTCACCGTGACCCGGAGCTTGTCGCCTGGCTTAACGATCTCCTTCCCCATCGCAGCGAGCGGCAGAAGTCCTTCGCTCTTGAAGCCGATATCCAGCAAGACCGAGTCGGCGGTTACCGAGATCACAGTGCCTTCGATCTGCTGCGGGCCCTCTTCGGACGGCTTGCGTGCATGGCTCTTCTCATACTGGGAGAAAAGTTCTTCGAATGATTCGCTGGCTTCAGGTGTGGAGGGAGGTTCCGGAGCGCTTGAATTTGACATGACTGGTTAACTTCTCTTCCGCAATGGAATCAGAATAACACTGCCGATAGTCCACCGGGTCCAGAACGCTGCGCGGGATATCCCAAGCGATGAGAGCGGTGACTTCAGCGCTGGGCAGCCCCAAAGAGATGTCTTCAACGTTTCCAGCGGAACCCTGAAATGATCACGGCCAGCTCTTAGCCATGTCCTCACGCAGTCGCCCCAAGGTAGCGGCGAGGTGCTTCAAGTCCACACTCGACGACACATCTCCAGCGGAAGTAAGTAAGATTCGTCCGGCCGCCAGATCACCTATCCTCTCCGTGCTCCCCAACGGACCTTGCGCATCTCTGGGCTCATCGAAGTTCACCGCCAGGCCAGGGTAGCCACCGCGAGCGCTCCACAAGTTCCAGTGCTGAAGTTGAGCCGTTGTGAGCAACGGGCACCAGGCACCACTCCAAGCATCGCCAAGAAGCGAAGGCAATCGTTCATTCGCGATCGCGGACTCGCTGAGCAACAGCACAGGCAACGCCTCATAAAACTGAACCACGTTCAGTATCGGAGCCAACAGCGACGTCCAGTGTTCGTAGAAGGCCGTGGCAAAGTCCGGCAAATCTTGTTCCAGAAACATGAGGATATCGGCGCCCGCTTCGAGAAAGCTCTTCGCAACCTCTCCCGTCACCTCCGCGGCAAAATCCAGGAGGTCACTCGAAGCAGCTTCCTTCTCGGCGGATTCTTTTCCTCCAGCCACTTGGCGCGCCAACGTGTGCGGCCCAGCGACGCCAACCATGAGGGCAGGCTCATCCTTCAACATCACCCTCAGCCGCTGAAGCACTTCACAAGCGACTTTCATCGATCCCTTGCCTGATATCTGATCCAGTGAGCCGCGCTTCTCTATTAGCTCCTCTATGCCGGCCGATGGCGCGGACGTAACCGTCCATGAGCCGTCGGGTCTCCATTCGCGCATGCAGCCCAAGGCTTCAGCGGACAGGAAAGAATCGAAGTAGCAGCACAAACCATCGACCTTCAGAGTGCTGCGAATTTGGCGCAGGGCATTCGTGATCTTGGTGGGATTGGACTGGAAGTCGCGCAGCGGAAGGTTCTCCATCCATGCTCCCAAAGAAAAGATGATGGGCGCAAGCAGAGGACGTTGCGGAGCCTCGCCGCGCATGAAGGCCTTCACGACAGAACGAGGGGTAGGTTGGATTTCCATGTGCCTTCAAGGCCTGAAAATAGGCGCGGTGGGTTTCGCGTCAGGCCACGAGCCGTACCACTGCAGGATGTCACTTGGCGGACTCGTTTTGCTCCACTCCTCGACGAACTCACCGTACGGTTTGCCGCGGCTGAGTCTTGCCTTGCGCTCGGCTGCCCTCATCTCTTCCGTGCGTCGGGCATCGAGCTTCCGGCCTTCGGAGACGAGAGCGACGCGATAAATTTTCTCGGCCGTCCAGGAAGAGATCACCGCCTTCTTCAAATCTTCCATCACCGACTCCGGGGCCCGTTCCAGCGGATCGCCGTAGCCCGGTCCCCCTCCGCTGAATCCAAACAAAAGATCACCCTCTCCGTACATCTTGGGGGTGCGCGCGATCAGTTCGAAGGTCCAGTCCCCTTTTATGTTGCGCTCCTCAAAAATCTTGCGATGGTCCAGGGTGACCACGGGATCGCCGGCTTGCATGCGCTGCATCAGATCGGCCTTCCTGACGCTGATGCCCGGAATCGGAGCGGACGCGTACCCTCCGAACAAGGGTTGTCCCAATGGAATTTTGCTTCCATTGCCCATGCACAACGAGAGCAGCTCCGGGACTTTGTGCACCATCCACTGTTGTACGGCGCCCGAGCCACCGCGATTCAGGCCGGGACCCGAGGAATCTTTCCAGTGCTGTGACAGCGTTACGGTCAGCGGCAGTTCGCCTTCGACCTGCTCACAGTCGGGTGCGCGACCGAAGGCGCACCACGCGAAGCCGTACGCATCCATGCCATCCTGGGCCGCGCGGCCGCCTTGCCCCTGCGTGTTAAGAGAGAACGACAGCACATCGGATACTGCCAGGTTCCACTGGGAATGCCCGCTGCAGATTTGTGCGGTGTGCTGGCTCCCGGGAGCCGATGCGACCTGCCGCCAGCCTGCGGCCGTAGAAAACATCATCTTGGCGAAGCAATTGTGCGTGGCGCAACGGCACTGCATTCCGATGTAGACACAGCAACTGGTTGCCGCCAGCTTGTCGGGGTTCAGAATGATGCCTTCGGGAAACACGAAGTCAATAGGAGCGAAAGTCGAACTGCAGATGGGCAAATCATGGAAGAAATATTCGTACATGAAGTTGGCGAGGTGCCCGACCACGGCCTGCGTGTGTACGTTGTACGAAGACGGATTCTCGGGCGATGTGCCGCTGAAATCGAACACCATGCGATCGCCTTTCTTCGTTAACGTCAGATAGCAGGAGCGCACCAGCGCCGGCACCCAGCCGATCGCATCGTTGAAAACCACGCTGCGAAATTTCCCGTCGGGAAGGCCCTTCACTTTTTGAAATGCCCCGGCCTCCGCCACGTCGAGCATTTTGCGCATCAGTCCCACCAGAAACTCCACCCCGCGCTTCTCCACCTGTTCGAGCAGACGCACGCGCACCCGGTCCGCGGTTGTGCAGCGCGCCCGCAGGTCGGAGATGAACATCGCCGGGGCCCGCAGTCCGTAGACGGAATAGAACTCGAGAAAATCGTTGCGCAGCTTGAAATTCTCGCCGATCTTGATGGGGGGGAGGTTCAATCCCTCCTCGAAGCGCGACTTCGCGCTCACCGGCATGCCGCCCGGTTCAATGGCGCCAGTCTCCGTCGTGTGCAATGCCGCCGTCGACCACGCGATCAGGCGCCCTTCGTGAAAAATCGGCATGATTGCGACCTGGTCCGGATTGTGGATGCCCCCATAAAGCGCGTCGTTCGTATAAAAGATGTCGCCATCGTGAATGCCGGGATTCTCCTTGTAATACTTGAGAATGAATTTGATGATGATGGGCTGGATGATGGCATGCAGATACGTGCCGCAGGATGCGTTGATCAGATCGCCCTCAGCGGTGAAGATGGCGACCATCGAATCGCCGGAGACTCCGAAATAACTGCGCGAAGAGCGCACGAAGATTTCCATCGCCTCATCCAGGATGTCATTCGTGATCTGGACGCCGATCTCGTAATCTCCCGGCTTGACGGATTTGGCGCACTCGCGCTCAAACTCGGTAGCCGGAGACGGTTTGAGCCACTGCAACTTCTCCGCTAGCGTGGGTATCGGCATGTGATGTAGGTCTCCTATTCCAGAATGCCTAAGCCATGTTCGTCGATGGAAAACCGCAAGGGAGCCGGCACCACCAGCGTGGTGTATTCGCTCTCCACCACTGCGGGGCCGTGAATCAGGTTGCCGGGGCGAAGGTTTTCAAAGGCATAGATATTGGTGGTGGCGAAATCTTTTTGTTCCGTCCAGTAAACCGCCCGTGTCCCCTTCCGCGCGGAATCGGGCTTGCTCCCTTCGAGCATGAGCTTGGGCAAACTGGCTTTCTTGGTCGGAACAATCGCTTTCAATACGAAGCTGTCGACAAACACTCCTCCATCGGGATTCACGACAAATGGACTGAAGGCCTCGCTAAACTCTTTTTCAAAAGCATCACAGATTTTCTGCACGTCGATTTCGCTCTGGAGGTAGAGCAACGGTGAAAGCGTCCGCTTCACGTGGAACTGGCCCCCGTACAGCATGTCAAGCTCGAGCACAAAGTTCGCGATGCCCGGATCGAGCCCCTCCCCAGCCAGATCTCTCCTGGCGTTCTCGATCAAGCCCTCAACGGCGTGGTTGAAAGGTTCGAAGTCCTGCGTGAGCTTGCGTGAGACCGGTTCCATCAGCGTGAGCTTCCTGGAGAGTTCGTAGACGTGCATGATGTCCATGGTGGACGAGCCATAGGCGCAGAACACGGGAGAAAAAGGAAAGATGACCGCCTTCGGAATGTCCGCCCGAAATCCCTCGACGTGGGTTGCACCCGCTCCGCCGGCGGCGAACAAAATGAATTCTTCCGGACTGTAGCCGCGCAGGTGAACTTCCTTCATGATGGCCGACGACATGTTGCCATCGACAATCTTGCGAATGATGATGGCTGCTTCTTCCACTCCGAGCCCGAGCGGCTTCGCGATCCTGTCGCGAATGGATTGGAACGCCTTCTGTTTGTTCAGGACCATCTTGCCGCCGTAATAAAACTCGGGATTGATATAGCCGAGCACGACATCGGCGTCGGTCACGGTAGGCTCTGCACCGCCGCGATTGAAGCACACCGGGCCGGGCATTGACCCGGCGCTGCGCGGACCGACCTGCAGCTGGTTGTGCAACAGCTGGTTCAGCCGGGCGATCGAGCCGCCGCCGGCACCGATCGACAGCGTCTTGATCATGGTGATGCCCACCATCCAGCGGTCGATGATGGGGCGGAAGTCGTAGCTGCGCACGCTGTCCTTCACCACCAACCCGACATCGAAGCTGGTGCCTCCCATATCCGCCATCACGACGTTGTGGATTCCCAGCCCCTTCGCAATGTGGTGCGCGCCCATTAACCCCGATACCGGGCCGCTGTTGAAGGTGCGGCTGGCGGCAGTTTTGAATACCTCCGCGATGCCTCCGGAGCTCTGAATCATGGAGAGCGATCGTTTGTAGCCGCGGTCGCGCAGCTTGTCCCAGCATGTCGACAGTTCGATCTGCATCGAGCGCTGCAGGTATGCATCCAGAATGGCCGCCATGCTTCGCTCGTACTCGCCAAGTTTGCCCACCACCTGCCCGGCCAGCACCACCGGCATGTAGCCGATGTGAAACTCCTGATATTCACTGCGGATGATCTCTTTTACCTTCTTCTCGTGAATCGGATTGAGAAACCCCCAGAGCAGGGAAACGACGAAAGCTCTCGCGCCCTTGCCCACCAGGTAACGAACTTTCTCGCGCACATCGTTTTCGTTGAGCGGCCGGATCACCTTCCCCGCAGAGTCAACGCGTTCCTTCACTCCAACGATCATGTCGCGCGGGATCAAGGGATCCGGCTTTTTCTGAATACTCAGGTTGCGCCGCTCCTGCACCCGCGTGCCGTCGATCCACTGCGCGCCTCGGCCGAGCAGGGTAGTGTCCTCGTGCCCCTCCGTCGTGATCAGTCCCAGCCGCGGTCCTTTCCTCTCCAGCAGCCGGTTCAGCGCGATCGTCGTGGAGTAGCGAATCATGTCAACCTTGGGCAGGAGCGTCTCCATGCGCATGCCCAGGGCATGTGCGCCGTCCTGAATCACGTTGGAAAAACACACGGACAGGTCATACGGAGTCGTGGGGACCTTACGGATGATGGTCTGATTGTCGAAGGTCAAAACCAGATCCGTGAAGGTTCCGCCCACATCGATGTCGATCGAATTCATGGCGCAACCTCAAGCCGGTTGTCCTTGATCACCAGTTCTCCTCCGTCCAGCCGCGCCTTGAGCGCATCGAAGTCAATCTCGATGTCCCACGTGATGGGGTGGCCCGGCGGAAGATACTCGGTCTCGATCTGCACGCCGCAGCCGGGACAGTAGAACTCGACAATGCGCACCCACAAGGGATCAGGCGCGAAACTGAATTTTCCCTCGACCAGCGGTGCGTGAATCTCGCGGGGATCGCGGTCATAAAGCAAGCAGCCCTTCTTGTAGTTGTCGCGGGCTCCTCCCAGGCTGCGGCCGCATCGGTTGCACAGCCACTCCTCGCGATCGAGTTCGAGATCGAGGTACTCAGTGATGCGCAGACGGCGATTGGGATCCGTTACTACCATGAACAAGCCTCCGAACCAGGCGTGGACTTCACAACCCTCACGCGCGGACCAGCTGCGCGTTGCCGAACTGGTCGATTTCGAGCGTCCAACCGTGTGGAACAAAATAAGTGCTGTTCTGCGATTCGAGGATCGAACATCCCGCAACTTTATTGCCGGGCCGGAGTAATTCCCACTTGTACAAATCGGCCTCTCCACTCAGGCTGCCGTAAGCGACTTTGCGCTTGCCGATGCGGGCGGCACCGGAATCGGTGCTGCCTTTGTCCTTCTTTACCATCGCGGGTTTCGAGATCGATTTGCTCACTCGCATGCGAATCAACTCGAGGCTGACATCACCGTTCGGGGGGCCGGCGCGAAGTTTTCCGCGCAGGTCATCCACACGCGCGAAATGCAGGTCAGTGGATTTAACCTGGACATTGGGCCGTCCCGCTTGAGAGAACTCCAGCTCCAGAGTGCATTGAGCTTGATCGGGCCTGATGCCCTCGCCTAACAGATCGCGGTGCCCGGTCGCACGCAGCTCGTCGATAAGCCGATTGAGCGGCTGCAAATCAGCTCCGTCCCTCATCAGCAAATGAAAGGACCGCTCGTAAACGTGCGAAATATCCGAGACGGACGAGCCGAAGGCGCTGAACACCGGGCCCAGGTCGAAGAGATAAACCTTGCTGATGCCCGCCCGCTCCGCCACCCCACACGCGAAGAGCCCACCATTTCCTCCATAAGCAAAGAGAGCGTGATTGCTCAGGTCCTGGCTCAGTTCGCGGCTGGCGAACGCGATCATTGCGGCCACCATGTCGCACGCACGATCGATCACGGCGCTGCCCGCCTGTTCCACCGAGAGTCCCAAAGGACGCGCGACCGTTTCCTCGAGTGATCGTCGTGCCTCCCCGGCATCGAGCCGTTTCGTTCCTGCGAGAAAATATTCCGGATCGATCAACCCTGAGGCCACGAAGGCGTCGGTGAGCGTAGGTTTGTCGCCCCCGAGCACATAACAGACCGGGCCGGGGAACGATCCCATACTCTCTGGTCCCAGCCGAACGCCATCCGTCGTGGCGGTTACCACACTGCCGCCGCCGAGCGCGATCGATCGCAAATATGGCAGGCTGACGCGCACGGGAATCCCGAAAAGATCGCTGACCGGCGCGTAAAGCGGCTCCCCATTTTGTATGACGCCGGCCTTGGCAGTTGTGCCGCCCACATCGAGCGCGATCACGTCCTTCACGCCATAAGTTTTCCCGAGATAGCTGGCGCCATAGATCCCGAGAATCGGTCCGGACTCCATGGTATCGATGGCACGAGTCTTGGAAACTCCGGCCACGCCGCCATTGATGTGGCTGATGAGGAACGCGCGGGAATATCCCTGGGCGTAGCGCAGTTCGTCCTCGGCCTTGAACAGTGTGGTCGCCAGGGCGCTGTGGGTGTATGCGTTGATGACCGCATAGTAGGTGCGCGTCATGTCGTCGGTGTTCTGGCAAATATCGCTGCCGGTCAGCACCGGAACGGAACCGAGGAAGTGGTCAGGATACTGCTCGTCGATCACACGTTTGATTTCCCGTTCCTGCACGGGATTTTGCAGGGCCCCTTGCAGGCTGATGCAAATGCGCCGGACTCCACTCTCCAGTAATGACCGTACGGCCGCGAGAATGCTCGAGCCATGAGCGCCGTCGACGCCGATGACGTTGCCTTCGTGCACAACCTTGTTCAGAATCGGACTGGTGCTTTCCTTTCCGTACAGGTCGCGCTCGCGCCCCTTGCTCACGATCAATCCGATCTTGGGGCCTCGCAGTTCCGCCAGCACATTGGAGGTGATCGTCGTCGACCAGCGCAACAACTCCACCTGCTCCAGAAAACTGCTCAAGTCAGAAAAGCCTAACTGCGTGCCCCCTTGGGTCAGGCAATCGAACAAACAGACCGTAAGATCATGCGGGGTTGAATCCACTTTCGCGCATACCAATTTGTTTTCGTCGCTAAAGATGCCGTCGGTCAACGTACCGCCGACGTCGATGTCCACGCTATACACGGGTGCCTCGAAGCATGTGCTGTTCAATGGCGGTGACGAATTCGCTTACACTAAGCGTCCATCCCAGAGCCAGCTCTACGTTTTGAATGGTCGCTTCTTGCAGCAGCGGCGGACCCGCCTGCATGGTCGCATCACGCAGCAACACCGGCCAGTAGTCGAGGAAGAATGCGTCGCGCAACGTCGATTCCACGCAGATGTTGGTTGCGATCCCGGTGAAAAACAGCGTCTTAATCCCACGGGTCCTCAGCATTGAGTCCAGGGGCGTGCCGCAGAACCCGCTATAGCGCGTCTTGTTGACCACCAGGTCGCCGGGCCGCGGTTTCAGGTCATCCACAACTTCCCAATCCCACTGCCCCTGGATCAGAACCCTGCCCTTCAACTCCGGACGCTTCTTCATCAGCAGGAGTGCCAGCTCCTTGTGCGGGTTAGGAGAATCGGGGCCGCCGCTCGTCGTGAGGTCAGCATCGTAGCCCATTTGCAGGTAGACGACCGGCACTGTAGCGTCGCGAGCCGTCTGCAGGACATTCTTTATGACGCCAATCACCGTGGCAGCGTTACTGATATCCATCCCGGAAAGATCGAACATGCCGCCCTTACTGGCAAAGGCATTCTGCATATCGACCACGACCACAGCCGCGCGTTCCAGCTCTACTTCAATCGGCTGCGGGTGGGTGGGAACTTTCAGCATGCTCAGCTCCGGGGATTGCTTCTATCGAACGTACGTTATAATTCGCCGCCATCAAAAAACGCAAACACTTCCGCATTTGCGCGCCAATATTTTCCACCGCCAAGGCGGCCTGTCAAGCGCCAATCCAGTCGTGTATCTTCGTCGAGGAGAATTTGTCAAAAGGTTCGATCAGGAGGAAGGATGCTAAAGCGACTTGTCGTCTTATGCGCTTTGTTCGTGCTCCCGGCGGGTGCGCAAAACGTGATTGCCATTCGCGCGGGCAACGTCATCGATCCCGCAAGAGGAACGGTTACTGCCAATCAGGTCATCCTGGTGGAGAACGGGAAGATCAAGTCGATCAGTTCGGAAGCTGCCATTCCCAGTGGCGCGCAGGTCGTCGATCTGTCTCACGAGTGGATCACGCCCGGCCTGATGGATGCCCACGTCCATCTCACGCTTACCGAACTCACAGGAAACGCTCCCTTCGAATCTTTTTACCTGAAGGAGAGCTCCACCTACCGCGGCCTTCGAGGACTCCGGAATGCCCAGGATTTGTTGCACGCCGGTTTCACCACCCTGCGCGAAGTCGGCAACGACGCCGACTACGCCACGGAAGACGTGCGCCGCGCCATTCAGGCCGGCATGTTCGAAGGGCCCACGATTTTGAGCGCAGGGAAGATCATTGCTCCCTTCGGCGGGCAATCGAACGCCATTCCCCCGGAACAAGGACCCTTCTGGCACTACGAGTACATCGATGCCGATAGCCCCGAGGAAATGCGCAAAGCGGTGCGCCAGAACATCTACTACGGCGCCGACGTCATCAAGCTGGTCGCGGACAATAGCCCGTTCCACTTTTCCGTGGAGGAGATCAAGGCGGCGGTGGATGAAGCTCACCACGCCGGCCGCGCGGTCGCGGTGCATGTCTACGGGGGCGAAGCCGCCCAGAACGTAATCGACGGTGGAGTCGACTCCCTGGAGCATGGATTTCTGCTCACGGACGAACAACTTCAACAGATGAAACAGAAGGGTATGTTCCTTGTGGGTACGGATTTTCCACGCGCCCACCTCGACATCGTCGGTACCTCGGGAGGAATTCTTCCCCCACCTGAGGTACTCGCGCCCAAGATCATCGATCGTCTGCGCCGTGCCTACCGTCTGGGCGTAAAAATGGCCTTTGGCACCGACACTGTAATAGAGATGCCCAATCGCAGCCGCGCCGACCTGATGCTCGATTACCTCGCCGTGTGGCGTGAGGCTGGCGTGCCGCCGAAAGACATCCTGAAATGCATGACCACGAATCCCGCCGAACTTCTGCGCGTGAACCGGGAGCGCGGGGCGATCGTCGCCGGACTGTCCGCCGACATCATTGCCATGCCTTCCAATCCTCTGGACGATATCGAAGCCCTGCGCAAGGTGAACTTCGTCATGAAGGATGGCAAGGTCGTCCGTCAGCCCCAATGAGTCGAGGCGTGGGCGCCTGACAACCGAGCGAAGGCACCTTTGGCGAGCTTTCTTGCCGGCAGGCCCTTCGCCACCGCGCCAGTAAAACCGCCATCGTAAACGTTTACGAAAAGGGAATTCCGTGTTAGTCTGTGCACCGTTTCGGCTCTGCCCTCCCGAAAGCCTGCGCGCTCGTCTCCGGTTGACTTGCTGAGACGTTCGCTCGGGGCGGCCGAGACTACGATACGCACGCGGCCTGTTCTGCGGGTGCGCAGGATTTTGCACTGGCCGTTGTGCAGATTTCCGGGATGTGAAAATCCGGTCGGCAAAGACTTAAAGATGCTCACGGTGCAACCAAACCAAGCCGGATATCTCTCAGGAAAGTTTGGGCTGTTCCGCTCGGGATGCGACGTGCGGCGCGGTTTTTAAACCCGGCGACGGCAAAGTTGGTGACACATTTCTTGGACAAAGATGCTATAAACGAAAACGTTTGCCGTACGAGTTTCTTGATCAGTTAGTGATCGACATTCTGTTCGGGGCAGAGTAACCTCCTTGGGGAAATCCAGGCTGTAGCGCTGCGACAAGCTGTTTCCGGGCTCGATACTGCGCCGTTCTCTTAGTACTCGATCAGGTTTTCGGTGGCCAATCGACGCACGACTTAAAGTGTCACCTCGCTCGTACAACATGGTTTCGTTTGGATAGCATTCAGGTGCGTCGCCCCGGGGCAGGCCCAAGCTTAGGCCAGGACCATCGGCTCATGCGGCGACACGCCAACTGAGAGAGGACTCCAGCCATGAATCTTCCTCTTCGCCAGTCTGCCTTTATCGTTGTCCTCTCTGTTTGTGCGTTGTCGGGTCTCCCCGTTCTGGCGCAGGAATCCGCGGCAGTGCCTGCCGTAGTGGACCGGGCTAGTATGCGGTCGGCTGATCCGGACCCGAGCCCGGCGCAATCCTTTTCTGAGATTACGATCCCTGGTCCTCTTCGTTCTTTTCAGCGCATGGCCGCGATCAGTCAGAAGGTCTCACGGGATGAGATCATGCCTTTGTTGGCTCGCAATGTTTTCTCGCAAGGCTATCAAGGTGCGTTGAACTCCGGCCGTCCCACCGAGTATCTCACCCTGTTGATCCGTTATGTGCAACAGGCGCGGGAGCTGACCAACTTGGCCGGCGCGGAAGGAACCATCCAGGTTGCGGGTTGCGGAGACGCCGCGCCGTTATTGCGCATTCTCGGCTATCGCCTGCGTCAAGGTTGTGGGCAACCGTCTTCCACTTTGATCACAGCCGATCCTGACCGAGCTTTCCTCACCATCGATTCCGGGTTCCCGTTGCCTGAGCTCGAGGAGACGCTGCAAGGGGGCAAGCCCTTTGCCTATTCCTACGCGAGCTCTCGCGTACCATTGCTCTATCAGGAAAGCGACTGGACGGCGGCACTCAGAGACGGCAATCGGGATAACGGTAACCTTCTTGACCTGATTCTTCGCGAACCCGCCGTGGCTCGTCTTTACTGGGCTCTGGCTCGGAACGGTACCGAAACCAGAGATTTCCTGCACAACTCGCCGGGATTGAAAAAGCTGCTGCCCCACGCCGCGGTCCTCGATTTTTACGGAAGTCACATCACCGTACGCTCGGGAAGGGTGCTGGTGCCGGGAGGCGCTCCTGCCGAGACGGCATGGAAGGATCTTGTCGGTGCCAGTCCGGACTCGCCGGCGGAGTTTGTCCCACGATTGCTTGCCAAGGACAAAGGCTGGCTGGCGGCCTATTTCGACGCTCTGTCTCGCGTCAATCAAACCCAGCAGGCGCACTTCACCGAGCCGCATAAGCTTCGCCGCTACTATGAAGCCCTGCGTGGACAAGACTCGCCTCCGGATGCCGCCCGGTCGGTGTTTCGGCCGTCTCCTTGCCTCTTGCTTCTTCTGACCCGTCTCCAGTGGGAACCCACGGGCGAACCGCACATTCCCGGAAACGTCGAAGTGTGGAAACAGGTTCTGCACCAGCGCGGGGATTCCCGGATCGCGCGCGGCTTAAGCAAGCATTCGAACCGCATCAACAGTCCCGACCAGGTTCTTGACGCGATGTTCGCCCTTTCCCGAGAGCAGTCTGAGTTCGGACCTCTACAGATTTACCTGGCCCTCAGCGATCTGGATCAAAGGCGTCCGCCGGATAGACGCTTGAGTCCCAAAACCGCTCTTCTGCTGGCGGACAAATATGGAAAGTTCAGCGATCAGTATCGGACTTTTTCCGAGTTTCCTGAACTCACCGACGCATCCATCACTCACTTCCTGAATGTAACCGAGAGCCTCGACCGGATCCCCAACCGTACCTTGCGTGGAAATGCGATGGGAATTTTTCAGGCGAACCTCGGGCTGTGGCAGATTCTTGCCCGCCAGGGACAGATTCCCCCCGCGGCCCTGAGTGATTCCTGGCAGAAAGTCATCAAGCCTTTTGCCAACCTTCCTTCCTCGTCGCAACTGGTCGATGCGGGACAGGACTCTCTGCGCGAGTTGCTGATCGCCGCCGCCGGCACCCCTAACAGCTCTCAGGACGAGATCATCGACCTGCTGGCCGGACCTCGACAGGCGAATCCCGAGGCGCAACGAGTGCACCGCGAAGTGGCCGACGGAATCCGCTCGGTCATGGACGGTCAGCGCCTTATCCCTCTCGATACCCTGCTGGCCCTGGGCGATGGCTTGAGCGAAATGGCTAAGGGAAAAACTAATGGCGAGGCCTTGATTCCCTTGGCTCGAGAACTGGGAGAATTTGAGATGCCCCGGCCCATCTTCACTGGGACGGAGAGAACCGTGTGGACGGCCGGAACCTACAACATCCGGCACACCGAATTGCAGATGAAAACTGACTTGACGAAGGTGATCAAGGCAGGCGGCCCTCCGGGGAAGTTGGAAGAGGCTCGCGGGCAACTCGCTCCCTTTCTACGAGACACCTTGGTGGGTCTGAATTACGCCTACTACGAGCCGCCGGGCGCGCAAATGCTCCACAACAACCCGCTCTTTGTCCGCTCCCATGATTTCACCGCGGAGACGGTTGAAGGCGTAGAGCGAGTCTGGCAGGCCCCGTTGTTGTTCGGCGAAGGTTCTGCGGCCGCTGGCGGCGCCCATTTGGTAGGCTCCCTGGCGGAGTTGCCCTACGTGCTCGCCACCGTGGAAGAGGATTTCGTGGCTCCGGAAAATGTGCAGGCCCTGATTTGGAAGGAGCTGGTTCCGGGCCTCCTGACGAGTGCTGTCCTGCCGCGCTGGTGGGATGTCAGCCGCGACGAACTTCACGCGGTCGCCCTGTATCAGCGGACGGGCGAGGAGATCCTCGTGGCGTCTTCAGGCAGCGAAGAACTGCGCGGCAAGGTCATGAGCATCCTGTCGGATCGCATGCCGCCGCAAAGGTGGGAGCAACTTGATCACAGCATAAGAGCCGGGCGAGTCCAGGAGGTTCTTCCCCACCTGATGCCGGCGGACACTTTCTATCTGGCCCTCGAGTTTCGCGGACGCTTTGGCGGCGATACGAATTCATGGGGACCGGCGGGCCAGGAACTTGAAAATCTGACCAAAGCTCACCCGGCGGAGCTGAGCCCGGAACGCTTGTCGCAGGATTTCGGAATCCCGCACCCGATTCTGGCGCAAAGTTATGCGCGCGAGCTGCTTAATGTGGAGCCCTTCCCCTCGTTCGAAGGCTATTCCAGCCGGCTGCTGGCCGAGACCTGGGACTCGAACAACCTGTATTGGGCGCGTCTGGCCGACGAAATGGGCTATTCGCCGGTCATGCTGAACCGGCTGGTCCCGGTGCTCACGCGCCGCATGGTGGAAAAGATTTTTGCCACCGACTTTGAAGATTGGCCGGCAATCCTTCGCGCGCTTCGGGAAACGGGAGAGGAATTTCGGCATGGCAAGATCGCAGGGTTGCCCGCCCGCGACACTGTGACTCGCCTGATGCCTCCTCTCAATTGACCGTCGCAGTGCACGAATTCGGGCCGAACACACGTCGCGGTAGGCAGGTAGAGAAATGATGGAATGTAGACGTTTCGTTAGTCTTTGCCTTTTCCTGGGATTCCTTTTGAACTCGGGGGTTTCGCTCCCGGCGCAGGAAGAAGAACCGCACATTCACGTCATCGTCAACATGGTGCAGTTGAATGTTGCGGTCACTGACAGCAAGGGCAACTATGTCACTGGACTTCGCCCTGAGGACTTTGCCGTAAGCGAAGACGGTATCAAGGAAAAGATCGCCACCTTCGCGGAAGGCAACGAGCCCGCCCGGCGCACCGGAGACGTTGCCTCCGAAGAAAACAAACCGGCGGCTGTTCCCGGCGATCAACCGCGCCAGCCCACCTCCCCGGACGACCCGCCATCTTTAGGCACCCTCGTCGCTGGTGCCAACGTATTTATTCTTTTCGACACCAGTAACTATATGTACCGCGGCTTTGTTTTTGCTCAGGACGCGATTGCGGAATTCATCCGTTCTCTCGATCGTGCCGACAAGATCGCCTTCTACTCCTACAGTCGCGACCTTCTTCGCGCCGCGACGCTCACCCCCGACCGCTCCCAGGTTCTGCGCGGCGTGCGCACCACGGTGGCTGGCGACGATGCGGCCTTGTACAACTGCCTGTTGCTGACGGTAAAAGATGCGGCCCGCTACACCGGACGGAAAGTGGTGGTTGTATTTTCGAACGGCCCCGACAATGCCAGCATGGTGCCGCCGGAAGATGTCGCGGAGTTGGCTCAGTCGACCGGAGTTCCCATATATATGATCAGTACGCGGACTGCCCAGTTGGACCCGATCTCGACCGCCGTCTTCGGGCGCATGGCCGCCGCGACCGGTGGCAAGGCGTATTTTGCCAAAACATGGAAAGACGAACGAGACGCCTTCGCCTCCATCAAGAATGACCTGGCGCATTTGTACTCTCTGGCTTACTACCCTCAGCCCAATCAGAATCGTGGGTGGCGCGCCATTACGGTTAAGCTGGTCGGTGAGCGGGTGAAGAAGTACAACATCCGGACGCGCAACGGATACCGTCCGCAACCGTCACGCTTCTCCGAAGCCAGCGCTCCGGCTTCGGTTTCGCAGTCCATGCCACAGGGAGGGCATTCTGAATCCCTTGCCGGGACTTCAGACGAA
>Ga0335081_10003105_pt1 | contig 26111 bp, 24 predicted proteins | sample Lox_Sample_35_FD_206713 | JGI IMG/M metagenome (GOLD analysis project Ga0335081, IMG submission 206713) | Soil microbial communities from Loxahatchee National Wildlife Refuge, Florida, United States - Lox_Sample_3.5 | ecosystem: Environmental > Terrestrial > Soil > Wetlands | place: USA...
ATGATTTGCCGCGTAGTTAGGGCTAAACGTGCCCGGGGAAGGATTCGACGGAGCGGATCATCAGCGGACTCTGCAGGATTTTGAGGCGGGGAAGCTGACACGGGCGGTGCGATAATTGGCGTAACATGTATGGTCCGCCGCCGAACTGCAAGAAGAATCGGGCTTGACGAGAACAGTCTGCGAAAATGTATCCGGCCTCTTAGTGGAGAGTGATCTCCGGGCGCATGATGGCACAGAAGCTTGTGAACATAATCACGTCTCCGAAGAAGACTTTTGCTGAAATGCAGTTCAATCCGAGCTGGCTTCTCCCGTTCGCCTTGATAGTGATGTTCACGTATGTCTTGAACTTCATGGTCTATCGGGTGATCGTCACGAATTCGAACTTCGATCAGATAGCCCGCGCCAAGATCATGTGGGATGCAGTGGAAGCACGCAGGTCGACAACACCCCGGGAGATTGATCAAGGAGTCGACGCGCTGCGTGCACAACGCGATCGCTGGTATTTCATTCCGATATTGGGGGTTGCGGTCAGTACGCTCGGCATTGCCACTCTGTTCTACTTGATTCTTCGCCTGCTGAGGGCTGGAATTTCGTTTCGAAAGGTGTTCTCGGTTGTATGTTGGTCCTTCGTCGTGTATCGAGTAATAGGCGGCGCTTTGACCAGTATTGCATTATGGGTGCGAGGGCCGAGGCGGTTCAACCCAGCTCCTCCGGAGGCATGGTCGCCGACCAGTCTTGCCCATCTGGTAGCCCGAGAATCAGTCTCACCAAACGTGTATTCCGCCATCTCAAAGCTTGACGCATTCCTGATTTGGTTTCTCGTACTTCTAGTTCTAGGCTTCTCCACTACAGCAAAGAATCTCAGTTTGCGGCGAGCTGCCATAGTCGTGGTGGTGTGTGAGACTCTATATCTAGTGATGAACGCACTAGGGGCTCTTCCTGGGGCCTCGTAGCGACGATTCAGTAACTCCTGGCTTTGTCTTCGCTGTGCGACGGCCAATGACGGCGGCAGGATCGATACGCGCCGGATCATGAACTTATTACTCCAGGGGTCGGCGACCAGCCGCAGATAGAACTGCATCCGGGGTTCTTACTCCAGTGCCCCATCGTGGATGTCGGTGACGATTCCAAACTCGGTGACTGGTGGATTGTCGCAATCGCGGATCTACCTGCTCACTGCATTTTGACCCGGCCAGAGACGGGATGCCATCCTGCGGTTGATCACAGCAAGTCCCGCAGGCTCGTCTTCCCGAAATTCCTCGTAGTTCGGCACAAAGCAGAGATCGTGCACGGTGCGGGCAAGGTGTTTGGGAGCTTCGAGTCTGCCCTCTACAAACGCCTCGCAGATGACCACCTTGGCGGTGACATCGGTGAGTTCGCTTTTTTTCTTTGCCACATTTCCACCTGCTTCCGCATCGGCTCAAAGTTCCGCTGCATTCGATCAACCCCAACCGAGACGCAGTCGATCAACGAGAACGACTTCGAGTGCTTAGCCAGCACCGGAGTAAACACGCATCGGACAATGTTTCCAGAAATGGCAGCTCGATGAATCGCTCTCCGCTTCTGTAACTTTGGGGTTGTAGCGGAATCCAATGTAGCGGGCGACTGAGAATTTTGACAGCGATTAGGACGCGCCGAACTCTCCTCAGGCAGGTACGGTGGTGGCGATGTGGCGGTTGGCCGAACCCGGCGATGACGGCTCGCTCGTGGAGATGTGTCTGCGGCTCTACGACGAGGATCCAGGAATCTTACCCATCCATCCAGAGAACATGCACGCAACGCTTCGGACCTTGCGTCGCGAACCTTCTCGCGGGCGTGCAGTCGTTTTGGAGATCGAAAAGCAAGTGTCGGGTTACGCGTTGCTGATCGCGTTCTGGTCGAATGAGCTTGGTGGCGACATTTGCGAGGTGGATGAGCTCTTTGTCGTGCAGGAACGTCGAAACCAAGGGCACGGAAAGTCGCTATTCGACACTATTTCGCAGGGCGCATTGTGGCCCACTCCGATCGTGGGCTTTGCTCTAGGTGTTACGCGGGACAATCTCCGCGCCCGACGACTCTATGAACGTCTCGGCTTTGCCGCGGTCGGCATCTCTATGGTGCGCCGTCTTCCCTAGGATGAACTGCGTCCCGGAACTCGACCATTCGATATCCTGCCGGTTTTCTTCTGGGGGAAGAGTCTGTCTTTCGCGACTAAAGAATAAGAGGACAACGAGTGCATTCTCTCGGAGAGCGAATTCCCGACGAAGGTCAGCCGATCGGTCCCGCAGCCATTGAGGATTCGCAACTAGCGATGGCGGTCCTGGCGAAGGATCGAAAGGCAACGGCCGAATTCGTAGCTCGTTACACTGATATTGTCTACGGCTACATTCGTGCGCGTCTCGCGCCTCGATATGACCAGGTAGACGATCTGGTGCAAGAAGCCTTCCTTTCCGCCTGGGCAAACCTCGGGCGCTATCGTGGAACCGGTTCTCTCGAGGCGTGGGTCATGGGGATTGCGCGCCATAAGGTCGAAGACTACTATCGCCAGCGGTTGCGTTCGCCAGAATCCATCGATGGTCCTGATCAGGTTGAGGATGTCCCCGCAGCCAGTCCCGAGATACTTGATTTCCTTGAGCAGTCCGAACTCCGCAAGAAGACCTGGGAGGTGCTCGAACAGCTCTCCGAGCCGTACCGGCTGGCGCTGATCTGGCGCTATTGGGATAAAGCTTCGGCTCGCGAGATGGCACAAAAGACCGGCAAAACCGAGAAAGCGATTGAGCGTTTGCTGGCGAGGGCACGGGCGGAGTTCCGCGGGAGGTGGAATCATGGCGAGTGAACATAACGAGCAATTCATGGAGAAGATCGCTGCGGTCGAGTTGGCTGAGCCGGAGCCGGCTCCCCCCTCGCTGAAAGCGCGTGTGTATTCGGCGTTGCTTCGACGCCAGGCCGAGACCGGATACCTCGAGAGCCTCACGAAAAGCCACGCTCGCGGACATCAACTCTGTGTCTTTGAGCAACTCGTGCGGATCTCTCCGGTCGGAGAATCGGCGAAGTCCCTCAACATCTGTCGCGTATGTCACGCGCGTGTGCTGGCAGAACACATGGATACCCGTGAGACAGACGGACACAGGGTCGAGCATAAGCTTCCTGTCGGGCTTGTGCATGACTTCCCTACTCAGTCTGCTGCATGGAAACAAATTGAAAAGCAGCATCTTTCTTCGCGAATCAATCAACCGGAAGTTCGGACCCGTGTGACCTTTGCTGACTTGGCTCGGCACTACCTAGAGCATGAGCTAGGTGAACAAGCTGAAGCCGTGGACCCGAAGTCCCATACAACGATTGCTGGCTACAAGCGCATTCTGAAGAACCGTTGTCTAGACCGATGGGGCAAGCGGAATGCACTGGACATCGAGCCACTCGAAATTGAGCGATGGTTGAAGGCCGTTAAGCGAGAAGAAGGCCTTGAAAACCTGACACTCGACAAAATCCGCCGCGTAATGAGTCTGATCTTTAAGCACGGCCAACGCTACGGATTGATTCCACGAACACTGGAAGCCAATCCAATGCGCTTTGTTCGTTGCAAGACGACCAGCAGCTATGAAGCGATGATCCTCACCCCACAGCAGGCTTTTGCGGTTCTGATGAACCTTGGAGAACCGGAGCGGACGCTGACTCTGCTAGCGTCCGCAACCGGACTTCGAATTTCGGAATGCTTGGGTTTGCAGTGGCAGGATGTCAGCTTTGAGCAGTCGCAGATTCATGTTCGGCGGACCTGGACTTGTGGCGCGATTGGAGCACCAAAGAGTAAGGCTTCGCAGGCACCTGTTCCTTTGCATCCACTACTTGCTGAATCCATGCATGAGTGGAAGGACACAACCCCGTATTCACAATCTACGGATTGGGTGTTCCCTTCCATGCGGTGCAAAGGTAGGCAACCGCGTACCGCAAATATGCTGGTTTCGGATCATCTGAAACCGGCGGCGGTCGCGGCTGGAGTGTTAACCGAAAACGACCCGCGTCGTTTTGGTTTTCACAACCTGCGTCATAGCCTTGCTTCTTTCCTTGTGCGGTCAAAAACCGACCCGAAGACTGTGCAAGCTCTACTTCGTCATTCGGACGTGAAGACGACACTTCAACTCTACGCTCACAGCGTGAGTGAAGATCGCCTTGCGGCACAAGGGCAGATGCTCGATGCGATTCTGCAATCGGGCAGTACAGCGGTGAACTGACAATGAAAGATTTCCTCATCGTCGCTTTCAGCTTCATTGTGGTTTTGGCTTTTGCGTGTTTGAAGGCAAAGTGGTATCAGGACCGTGGTGAGTCCTTCATTCTTCTGCCCAAGAGCAAGATTCAAACGCTGTTCGGCGACGACAAGGAATAACCGTGGGCTGGAGTTTGACTTTGTGGTGCCTTCAATGGGCTGACCGTGGGCTGAGAGGTTGCGAGGTGATTCGACGTAAGTCCTTTGGAATGATGGTGGCCAGGGACGGAGTTGAACCGCCGACGCCAGCCTTTTCAGGGCTGCGCTCTACCACCTGAGCTACCTGGCCACAACTTGAGGCAACAGCGCGCCCATTTTAGCTTGATCCCTGCGAGTCATGGATTGGCCAAGACTGGACAGAATCCCGGGCAGTCAACGCTGGAGGCGTGAGACAGCCCGATTATAACAATCAAATCAGGATTCACTCAAACTGTTGTTTGCTCAGTCCGCAGAGCGGGCCGATAGTCAGCTCGCAGGGACACTAGTGAGGTTGCCATTCAGGATCGTAAAGACGCAACGATTGGAGGCAAACCAATAGGCAATCTCGCGATAGTCCCTGGCGTCAAAGATTGCGAGATCGGCATCCTTGCCGGGTTCGATTGAACCCTTGCGATCCTGCAGGCGCAACGACCACGCGCCATTGATTGTTGCCGCGGAAATCGCCTCTGCTGGTGACATCTTCATGTGCGTGCACGCCAGTGACAGTACAAATGGCATGCTAGGTGTAGGAGAGGAGCCCGGGTTGTAATCCGTGGCAAGCGCAACCGGCACGCCGGCGTCGATCAGCTTGCGAGCGGGAGGAAATTTTTCTAAACCGAGAAAGTAGTTTGCACCGGGGACGAGTGTGGCGACTGTGTTGCTCTTTGCCAGGTGAAGAACGTCATCATCACTTATGTGATCGAGGTGATCAAATGACGCCGGCTCGAACTCCAACAGCGACGACAGAGAAGTTTCGCTGAGCTGGCAAACATGCGCGCGCACGCCCAGACGATGCTCGCTGGCGGCATGAAAAATTCGCTCGGCTTCCCGCGTGCTGAAAGCGCCGCGATCGGTGAAGACATCCACGAACTGAGCGAGTTTGCGTTTCGCGGCCCGGGGAATCATCTGCGAGCAAACAATGTCGACGTATTCGCCCGATCTGCCCTGAAAATCGCCAGGCACGACGTGTGCGCCGAGAAGAGTGCCCACGACCGTTCCGGGCCATTGCTTTGCCGCCTGCCGGATGGCTTCCAGCGATTTGATTTCCGATTCCAGAGACAAGCCATAACCTGACTTGGCTTCGACCGTGGTGGTGCCTTGATCTGACATTTGCCGGAGGGCTTTGTGGACTTTATCAGCGAGCAGGCTGCGTGTCGTTTTTCGTACCGCTTCGATGCTGGAACGGATTCCGCCGCCCGCGTCAGCGATCTGTTCGTAGGTTGCTCCAGAGATTCGTTTTTCGAAATCTACAAGGCGTGGTTTAACGAATGCCGGATGCGTGTGCGAATCGACAAAGCCGGGGAGCGCGATTTTGCCCGCGCAGTCAATTTCGATGACGTTCTTCCGATGCTTTCTTAGCCAGGGGTCTTTGAGGGCAGCAGTGGTTGTTCCCACGGAGACGATTTTGCCGCCCAGGCAGAGAACAGCGGCGTCTTCGATAATGCCGAGGTCGCTGAGTGTGGCACCGCGGCGCGGACCAGCCGGCTGCGAAGAACTGCGCAGGGTGAGAAGCTGGGCGAAGTTGCGGAGTAGAAGGGCTGGTGGGGGCCGACGCTTCGAGGTGCCTGAGGCCATCATCCGCAGTGTAGCAGCAGAACTCCGGACGGTGAGTTGCCTGATTATCAGGCATTCTATATAATCAGGCGGAAGGAATTTATGGAATCCGCGAAAGTAGGAAAACGCGGCGCGATCGTCGTACCCGCCAAACTTCGCAAGCGTTTTGGGATTGAAGAAGGCAGCATTGTTACCGCGGAAGAGCGCGATGACGGGATCCTGATCCGACCTGCCGTTGTGATCCCAGTCGAGCGGTACACCCCCGCACGCCAGGCCGAATTTCTGCTGTCCACAGCAACCAGCGAGGCCGACTACCGCAAAGCGCGCAAGGCCGTCCGCCGGCTGGGTCTTGACCCCGATGCCGTTGTCCATCGGCGACCCACGTAAATGGATCGTCTGTTTCTTGACGCGAACGTATTGTTCTCCGCCGCCTATCGGCCGGGAGCCGGTCTCTTGCAACTTTGGAAGCTCCCGCAGGTCACGTTGTGCAGTTCGCGCTACGCTCTGGAAGAAGCCAGAGTTAATCTGTCCGAAGAAGGCCAACGTATACGGCTTGCCCGGCTCTCGGCCCCTATGCAGTTGTTTGACGCCATTCAAGTGGAGCTGCCGGGAGGAATTTTTCTTCCCGCAAAAGACAGACCGATTATATTGGCAGCGATGACAGCCCGAGCTACTCATTTATTGACGGGCGATGTGCGACACTTCGGACCCTATCTGGGGCGAAAGATCGCGGGAATTGAAGTCTTGCTTCCAGGAACATACCTCAGAGCGCGGGTCTAAAGAGCGGGAGTCTAAGCACTGCGAGTTTTCGCTCGCGAAACAATCGAAGCGACTATCCCTACACCAACTACATCGGGATCTTCACGCCTGTCTTACTCGCGAAGTCTTTCGCCTTCTCGTAGCCCGCGTCCACGTGGCGAATGATGCCCATGCCAGGATCGGTGGTCAGGACGCGCTCAATTCGCCTGGCCATCATTTCGGTGCCGTCGGCGACAGTAACCTGGCCGGCGTGTAGCGAGTAGCCAATGCCCACACCCCCACCGTTATGAATGGAAACCCAGGAAGCACCGGCGGCGGTGTTCAGCAGAGCATTCAGCAGCGGCCAGTCGGCGACCGCGTCGCTGCCATCTCTCATGCTCTCGGTCTCGCGGAAAGGAGACGCGACCGATCCGCAATCAAGGTGATCACGACCAATCACAACGGGCGCCTTGATTTTTCCTTTCTTGACCAGTTCGTTAATCGCAAGGCCGAATTGCGCACGCTCGCCGTATCCCAACCAGCAGATGCGCGCCGGCAGGCCCTGAAACTTGATGCGCTTGCGGGCCAGGTCGATCCAGCGGCGCAGAATGCGATTGTCGGGAAAGAGCTCCAGTACGAGATCGTCGGTTGCATAGATGTCTGAAGGTTCGCCCGACAAAGCCGCCCAGCGGAATGGGCCGCGGCCTTCGCAGAACAAAGGACGAATATAGGCGGGCACGAAACCCGGAAAGTCGTAGGCATTCCTTACACCGCGCTGAAAGGCAAAGGTGCGGATATTGTTGCCGTAATCAAAGGTGACCGAACCCATCTTCTGCAGACGCAGCATACCTTCGACATGTTTCGCGATGGCATCGAGTGACAGCTGTTGATAGTCTCCGGGATCGCGATGGCGCAGGGACGTGGCCTCGTCCAGCGTCATGCCGTTCGGCACATAGCCATTCAGCGGATCATGCGCCGAGGTCTGGTCGGTAAGAATATCCGGGACCACACCGCGTTCCGCCAGTTCCGGAATAATGTCGGCACAGTTCCCTACCAGCCCTACCGAAACATTCTCTTTCTTGCGAACAGCATTCTTCAGAATTCGCAAGGCCTCGTCGAGCGTAGTGACCATGAAGTCGCAGTATCCGGTCCGCAGGCGCTTTTTGATACGCTCGGGATCGACGTCGATGCCGAGGAATGCGGCCCCGGCCATGGTGGCGGCCAGAGGCTGAGCTCCACCCATGCCGCCCATGCCGCCGCTCACAATCAGCTTGCCGGCGAGATCGCCACCGAAATGTTTTTCTCCGGCTGCGGCAAAAGTCTCAAAGGTACCTTGCACTATTCCCTGCGAGCCGATGTAGATCCACGAACCGGCGGTCATCTGGCCGTACATCATCAGGCCAGCCCGCTCCAGTTCATTGAACTTCTCCCAATTCGACCAGTGACCCACGAGGTTGGAGTTGGCGATCAGCACTCGCGGCGCGTATTCGTGGGTTTTGAAAATGCCAACGGGTTTGCCGGACTGGACCAGCAGAGTGTCATCGTTCTCAAGAGATTTCAGCGAAGCGATGATCGCGTGATAGGCCTCCCAACTACGTGCGGCGCGGCCGGTACCGCCGTAGACAACCAGGTCACGCGGCCGCTCGCCGACTTCCTCGTCAAGATTGTTCATCAACATGCGCATGGCGGCTTCCTGCTGCCAGCCCTTGCAGGAAATGCTGGTGCCGCGGGGTGCGCGGATCGGAGTGTAGGTTTCGGGAGTGATTTCGGTTTCGACTGGCATGGGTTAATGGTAGTAGTTTAGGGAGAGGCGGGCAAATGAAGCGATCCCGAGGTCAGATGTTCAAGGAGCAACGCCGGACCCTCACCACACCTTTCTGATGGTTGCGAGTCCCTGGAGATAATCGCCGTCTTCGATCCGGCTCTCGATTCCGAACTCGGTCAGGAGGGTCATCATTCGTCCGACAGGGACGCCGGCAAGCTCCGCCGCTCTGCCCAGCGATGGTCCTCAATACATAGGTCCTTCGCTTCGCTCAAGGACGACAAGCTTGCGGCGAGCTCTGGTTCCGAGGCGGGGCGTCAACAGTAGCGGCTCCCGTGGGCAAGCCCCTGAAAAACCATGGCCCCGAGGTATCGGGGCCATGGTCACAAAATCCGTAGTGTAAGCACTCTGTCAATCTCAGTATTGAAAAATCGCTGTGCCGTGTCAAGTTACTCGAGGAGATTATCTCTGTATTTTCTCCTCAGCTAAGAACTCCTCCACATTTGGAAGAATGGACCCGGCGGGATTCGAACCCGCATCTGCGACTATGACAGAGTGCTGTGTTTCCCTTACACCACGGGCCCATCACGTATCGTCCTGAAAGCCGCTCACCGTGACAAGCGTATCCGTCACAATGTGAGCGCGTGAGTTTCAAAGTGGGAATTAAGAAGGCTCTTGATATGTACGGCGCCACCGTAGACACTCGATTGGCACGGGGCCTCTCGATCAAACGATGCGCCCCGGCGTGAGGCTACCAGGTGTTGTACGCGGTGCCGTCGCTGCCGACGCCGGTTGATCCACTGTGCACGTCGATTATACCGGGCTCATCGCTCGGTTGCTGGTCAAGCGAGAGAATCGTGTCCTGTTCCATGTCGGGGGTCCAGGTATCGTTGTGACCGGTCATGGGATCAGTGGGAATCTGTTTCAGGTAGCCGCTGGAGACGAGGTCGTCGAGCGATTGCGGAGCTTTTTGCTTGTCGAGGGTGTACTGCGAGATCACGGAACGCAAGGTAAAAAGATTCTGCCGCAGCACCGACTCGCGGGCGCGGATCACTGATTGCTGGTATGCCGGCAGCGCGACCGAAATCAAAATCAGGATCACGCTGATGACGATCATCAGCTCGATCAGGGTGAAGCCGCGGCTGTGTTTTTTGCCAGGTTTCACCATTTACCAGTCCCTGTATTTGGTGCCGTCGAGCCCAGTGCCCTGAGATTTGGTGAAAACGTCGAAAACGTTCTGCTCACCCCAGGAGTCCGAATCGGGATCGTCCTGCATGGAATGCATTCCCCACTCCGTGCTGTTGGTCATAGGGTCGACAGGTATGCGACGAAGGAATTTGAGTTTCTTGCCCTGAACATCGACGCCCTTTACCAGCGTATCGAGATCGGGAGGATAGCCTTCGGATCCCACCTTGGTCTGAAATGCGCCGCGGTCGGCAGCGTCTTTATAGCGGTCGATTGCGTCACGTAACTCCCAGAGGTCGCGGCGCAGCTCGCGCTCTTTCTCGCGCTTGATCGTCACCCGCGCAAGTGGGACCGCAAGACTGGTGAGAATAATCAGAATGGTCGTGGCCACGATCAGCTCGATCAAGCTGAAGCCATGCGCTCGATTTGTTGCTATGCGCTTCATTCGAGAATGCTGCGTGGCCTATTGGATGGTGACCGCGGCGGTGGCGCCATTCACCAACGTGGGCTGCATATTGGGATCGCGCGTGCCTCCCTTGGAGATGGCTAGAGTCGCCTGTCCGGTGGCCTTGGCCATGAACGTCACAGTCACAATCGAACCTTGGCCGGATATGCCCGCTACTCCCGGAGGCCGGGTCGCGGTGATTTGCAAGGTGCCACTGCTCTCGTCATCGCGATGCACCAGTGCCACCGCCTGGCCGTCGCGCGCCAGCAAATCGCCATTCGAGACATTGAGGACCTGCAACAGTTTGGGGTCGTAGCTGACCTGCAGTGGCACCGAATACGCATTCTGCGCATTGGAAAGCATCACGTTGACTGCGAAGGTCGCGCCTTTGGGTTGCGTGATGGCCGCTGGCTCAAAGCTGAAGCTGGCGCTGCCTCCCGGGCCGGGATTGCCCGCCGGGGCCGGAGCGGGAGCTTGAGCGGCTGGAGCTTGGGCGTTGGGAACTGGTCTCATGCCAGGCTGTTCAGGTGGAATGGCATTTCCGGTTTGTCCAGCGGGCGATGGCGCTGGGGCATGGCTCACTCGATGTAACTGAATGGCGCTTGCCGTACCGATGTCGAGAGCGGCCTCATTCAGTTCGGTGAAATCGTTGCGTCGAACGACATGAGGAATCAGCACGAAAACAGTTTCGGTCTCCCGATGCTCGGTCGTGGTTTGGCTGAAGAGGTATTTGAAGAGCGGGATCTGTGCCAAGCCGGGAAAGCCACTCAATGACTTGGTCTGCTGGTCTTCCATCATTCCGCCCAGCATATTGACCTCGCCTTCCTTCAGGCGAACCTCGTGTTCGATCTTGCGCTGGCCGATAATCGGCTGAGTGATGCCGCCAATATTGGTGTTTCCGTCCACTTCGGAGACTTCCATCGTGATCTTGAGCGTGACTTCGCCACTCGATTGAACTTTGGGTGTTATGTCGATGTTCACGCCAACATCGAGATATTGAAATTGCGTGTTCACCAATGGGTTAATACCGACGCCGCCGATGCCCGGCTGGAACGATCCTGTCGCAACCGGCACGCGCTGACCGATCTTAAGCGACGCCTTTTGCCCATCCACGGCGCGGATCTGCGGCTTTTGAATCAGTTTGGTGCTGCTGTCGCTGAACAGAGCCGTCGCGGTCGCTTGAGAGATCGTCACGCTGAAATCTGTCGCGTTCAGGTTGCCGAGAGTGTTTAAGCTGATGTTATTAGAAGTGCCTGTGGTACCTTGTGTGACCACACCCGTTTGGCCGGTCTGACTGGGAGTGGTTGTAGTGGTAGTCAAATTGTTTTGAAGCGCGACAGAACCGCTGGTCGGCGGACTGATGCCCAGGGTCTTTGACTTATCGCGATTGATCTGCATGATCGCGACGTCGACGATCACTTCCGGCTTCGGGCGGTCAAGATCGCTGACTAATTTCTGGGCAAGCGCAACCTGGTCCGGTGTTCCGCGCACCACAATAGAGCCTTGAGTCGGCAACGGCTGAATACGCTGAATCTCCAGGATCTGACGCAGCGTGTTCACTACGTCCTGCAACTCCGTGGGTTGCGAGAGATTGGCAAGATAGAAAGTTTTGATGACACTCTGTTCCAGGTCTTTGCGCTTGGAGGGATTGTCGGCCGCCACAAAGATGGTGTTCGGCGTGACTGGCCGCCAGAAGGTCTTCGATTCCACCGCGATGATCTGCAGAGCTTCCTCGAGTGAGACATTGTTGAGTTCGATTTTGACGCGGCGCGAGGTGTAATCCGGGTCGAAGAGGACATTAATGCCGGCGAGTTTGCCTACGGTCTCATAAATGACCTTGGTGTCTTCGGTCATCTTCAAGTTGATGGGAACATTGGAAATCGGCGCCAATTCCACCGGGCCGCCGGCTTCCTCAATGCGTTTCTGCAGAAAGCTGGGCGGTTTTGCAGTTGACTTCGAGGGTGTGGCCTTCGCCGCATCGATCATCTGCTGGGTACGTTTAAGTTCTTGCCTGGCGATGGCGCTGGAAGGATCGATTTCGGCGGCTTTCTGAAACTCTCCCAAGGCGGCATCCAACTGGCCCGCTTCCCGCTGCAACTGTCCGCGATGAACGTGGGAGGCGGCAGCCAGGAAGCGAAGGCGTTCGTAAGAAGTGCGGTATGAAAGGTCTGTCGGCTTGAGGTCGTACGCCTGCTTATAGAGGTCGTACGCCTGCTCATAATTCTGCCGCGCTTCCGCATCTTTTGCCTTTCGATACAGACCTTTAGCGCGATCTGCCGCGGCGGCCGCAAAAATGAGGGCCAGCACCAGAGAGGAAATCACCGCCGCTCGAATTAAGACTTTCATTCCCAGTTCCTCACAGACAGTCTTCCCCAGAGCTCAGGCCGCAAAGGCAAGCCGGAGCGGAGTTGCTGCGAAGAAGACGTAAGCTGGTGATTATAACATCGCCTCAGAACGCGTCGAAGTTACTGTCTTGGTTGTAGTTAGTCGTTGGTAATGGCTTCGCGGGTGCACCGGAAGGGCTCCAAACGCAGCCAGAAGTCGTGCCCTTCAGATGCGATAAGCTATTGCCATGGCTCGCCAACCGATCCAGCAAACCCGGCCCAATCCGGAGAAGAATCCACGCCGCGACCCTACCGCGGCCGGCTTGCGCGATGCCTCCGTAAATAGGATCGCTGCACACAACTACTTCTTGCTGGAAAAATTTGAGGCGGGCATCGCGCTCAGTGGCACCGAGGTCAAGTCAGTGCGGGCCGGGCGGGCCAATTTGCAAGATTCCTACGGACTGATCAAGGACCGAGAGCTCTGGCTGCTGAACTGCCACATTGGACCGTACGAGCACGGGAACATCTTCAATCATGCACCTTTGCGCACCCGTAAACTGTTGATGCATAGTGAGGAAATCCGCAGATTGGCGGGCAAGACCCAGCAGAAGGGTCTAACGCTGATTCCCACCCGGATGTACTTCAAGAATGGCCGGGTGAAAGTCGAACTGGCATTGGCCAAAGGCAAGCAACTGTGGGACAAACGGGAAACTGAACGCCGGCGGACTGCCGATAAGGAAGCTCGCGAAGCGGTCGCGCGTGGTCGCAAAGGGCGGTAAATGCGCGCCTCCAGAATGAAGACGGTGAATCTGGAGGATGGCAGGCCGCCGGTCCACGAAGCCTTATTTCGCCTTGGGCGCGAACTGCACCTGGCGCGAGATGAAGGTTTCACACTGCTGAAGTTCATTCACGGTTATGGCTCGACAGGAAGCGGCGGAGAAATCCGTCTGGCCGTTCAAAAGCGGCTCTTGGAGATGAAGGAGCGATGCGAAATTCGCGCCTGCATCTTCGGGGAGAATTGGACCAAGTCGGATGAGCAGACTTGGAAAGTCCTAAGCTCCCATTCTGGCTTGAAACAGGACCACGATCTCGGCCGCCGCAATCGGGGAATTACAATCGTCGAGCTGTGAGAAGTGCTTCTCTCACAACCTCACGATGAAACTCCCTTTGCCGTCACTTCTGAACCGCTTTCGCTACGCTTTTCTTCCTCCTTCATCGCCGACTTGAAGCCGCGGATGCCCTCGCCGATTCCTTTTCCGAGTTCCGGCAGCTTCTTGGGGCCAAAGACCAGTAATGCGATGCCGAAAATCACCAGCAAGTGCATAGGTTGAAACAATCCCTCGAACATCGATCCTCCTGTTTTGATTGAAAATAATGAAGTACAGGCGCTGCGAATGCCGTTTCTCATTGCAGCGCCTGTCGTGGCCCGCCCGAGCACCCTCCCCCGAGGAACGCTCCGATCCGGCGGGGCACAAAATTAGAAACCGCGCTGGGCCGCGTCGGCCGCTTCGGCCAACACGTTCAGCGTGTCGAAGAACTCCTGAGTCTGTCCGATAAAGAGTCCGTCATCGGTGAATGCCCGGACCGCTCCCGCCGCCACGCCATCCGTGTTCGTCGGCCGAATCACCGCGCACTCCGGCAGGCTTGGATCGATGAATTCGCATGGCACCGGAAAGATCAGGTTGGTGGCCAGATTCACCGGATGTTGGACCTGATTGAGGTCGGGAAAGAACAATCCATCGGTCGGATCAGTCAGAGGAGCGATGGGAGCCGCACAAGCGTTGCCGGCAAAATCCATCCACTCGCCGAAGTGGTGCGTCTCATCTGCCCCGATGCTCAGCACGATGCGCAGGACTTCGAGATCAGTCACTTTCATCGCCATCGTGTGGTAGAGACTGCTGCCGCCCTGCTCGATGAATCCGAAATGGAAAGCTGCGGTGTTGGCGATGGCCTGGATGTGGTCTCCCGGGCCGAAGTCGTCATCGGTCCGCGGGATGGCTGGCACATCGACAATCTTGACCGCCTGCGGGAAGTGCGCACCGAAATCGGGATTCCGCCGCGACCGGTAGCGAACGTACCAACTGGTATCGACGGTGAGCTGCATCAGGTTCGTGAGGCGTGGAATCTGGCGAGCGCCGGTGGCCTTACTGCCCGGGAGCGTACGAAATTTGTTGAGATTCACCGCTTGCGCGCCGTGCGCTTCCAGGTAGGCATTCAGGAATAAAGAGTGGCTTCGTTCGTCAATAGTATTGCTGGTGATGTACTGGGAACCGTCGCCATCGAGTTGTTGCAGCGCAGTCTGGTAGCTGTTCTGGTCACCATTCGTTACACCTCCCAGTTCGGCGTATTGCACCCAGAGGTCGGTTTCGATGATCTCGGCTGCGGCCAGGAAACGCAGAATGGCCGTATCGCCTTGGCTAAGGCCGCCCTGGCGTGTTTTCCCAAAGGCCTTTACTCCGCTACTGAGCAGGCCCGCACCCACGGTGGCAGCTGCGCTGGCCATCGCAGTGTTTTTCAAAAACGAGCGCCGGCTGGGAGCGCCCTCCAATAAATCGGTCACTTTTTTCATCTCTTCTCCTTACTTCAAGCCGCACTCCATCAAAAAGAACATGAGAGTTGCGGTGTGTCCTGAAAATAATTTTCACCATGCAGCGAGTTGTCACCACGGAGTTGAGAATTTGTAAAGCTTCTCAAACAAGCAGAAAATTTGATTTCGAAACAGTGAGTGTTATTGTTCAGCGTCCGCTTTCCGCACGCGGTGGTATGCTAATTTTTGGATTTATAACTTATGAAAACCAATCTGTCTTTCTCTACTCCTGCGCAAGTCGACACTGAATGTTTGGCTGTGGTGGTTCTCGATCATGGTTCCAAAGAGAAGCCCGAACCAAAAGTTGCCAGCACGGATGCGGCGGTGATCGAAGCCGCGTCCGAAGTGATAGCCAGCGGTGAGGTTACGGGCAAGGTTTTTGAGACCAGCCTTGTCCACCGTCCGGCCAAGTTGAAGGCAAAGCGTCTTCTGCTGATAGGAGGGGGTAAGGCAAAGGATTTCACTGCTTCTGAATTGCGCAAAGCGGCAGGAGCGGTAACTCGCTTCCTTAAACCAAGAGGCATCCGGAGCTTCGCGTGTGTGACTCCGGAAAACAGCGTCAACAGTGAGGCTGCGGTGAAAGCGATCGTGGAGGGAACGCTGGTTGGTAACTTCGATCCCGACATTTACAAAAGTGATCGCAAAGATCAGATGATCGATTCGTTCACTGTGGTTGCAAAAGGGGATCAGAAGCAATTGCAGCACGCTCTGGAGGAAGCCCGCGCCGTCGGGGAATCGCAGAACTTTACGCGCGAATTGGTGAATGAGCCAAGCAATCGCATGACACCCACAATCCTCGCTGATCGTGCTAAGAAAATGGCGCAGGAAACTGGGCTGAAATGCGAAATTTATGGCGCGGACAAAATCAAAGAATTGAAGATGGGTGCCTTTTGGGGCGTGGCGCAAGGATCGGATGAGCCTCCCGCTTTGATTGTGCTGCGCTACGAACCCGCGGATGCCCCGGCCAAGCCGGTGCTCGGCCTTGTCGGCAAAGGGATCACCTTCGACACCGGCGGCATCTCCATCAAACCCGCCGATGGCATGGAGAAGATGAAATATGACATGGCGGGAGGCGCGGCCATGATCGGAGCGATGCGAGCCATCGCGCTACTCAAACCGAAGGTGAAAGTCATTTCCATCATTTGCGCGACGGAGAACATGCCATCGGGCAAGGCACAGAAGCCGGGCGATGTTCAGATTGCGATGTCGGGCAAGTCAATTGAGATCATTAATACCGACGCCGAAGGCCGGCTGGTGCTGGCCGACGGGTTGTGCTATGCGCGCCAATTGGGATGCACCCACCTCGTTGATGCTGCGACGCTGACAGGCGCGGTCGTGGTCGCCTTGGGCTACGTGAATGCCGGAGTCTTCGCCAGCGATGACAAGATGTACGAGCGCTTCAATCGAGCTAATCAGAAGGCGGGTGAGAAATTCTGGCGCATGCCTCTCGACGACGAATATAAGGAGAGCATCAAGTCCAACATCGCCGACATCATCAACTCTGGAGGACGCTGGGGCGGCGCGGTGACCGCGGCTATGTTCCTCAAAGAATTCGCCGAAGACACGCCGTGGATTCACCTTGATATCGCGGGCACGGCCTGGATGGAAGATCAGAAACCCTGGATTGCTAAAGGACCATCGGGAATCGCAGTGCGAAGCCTGGTGGAATTTGCCAGAGAATTCAACAGCTAGCTTTTCGGCGAGGGACGGGCGGGCGCCCGTCCCGTCAGCAATGACTTTACTTCTCTGCAGCCTCTACCGCCTGCTGCAACTGATGAACCAGCGGCGTTTCTCCAGTTTGCAATCCGTCGCGTCCCATCGCCCGCCAGAGATAGATCGCGTGCGGCACGTGTGCGTCATACACCGCCAGTACGTCTTCGGAAGGCCGCGACTGCACCAGCAGGATTATGTCGGCTTCCTGCGGACGAGTCACGATCATGTATCGTCCCCACGAGCGCAGCGCTTCCTGCACATTGCCGATGGCCAGCCGATCATCCGGCGTGACCAGCGGATTGAATTGATCGCCATCGTAGCTGGCAACGTAAACGTAGCGAGCATTAATCAGTACCTTGGGAAACGGCTGAACTTTCGTAGGCTGATAAGCGTCGGGAGTTGCCAGGGCTGCTGTCGCGACAAGCAACATTAATCCCACCAACGCAAGCATTTTCCTCATAGATCGCCTCCCGGACTCTTCTCTTAGTTAGTTAGATGGATGCGATATGAGCTTGGTTGCAGTAACCGCAATCACATGACAGGCGGGACTTTGATGCCCATTACCGACAGGGCACGCACCAGTTCTCGGCGCACGACGGCTACTGTTGCCAGCAAAAACATTTTTCGTTTTTCGTCGGGCTCTGCCAGGATTGGAAACTTGTGGTAGAAGGTGTTGAAGACTTGCGCCAGTTGGAAAACGTGCTTCGCGAGATATGCGGGTTCCGTGGTTGCGATACATTGGTCGACGATGTAGGAAGTTTTCGCTGCCGCCAGCCAGAGTTCCCAGATCTCATTCGCTTCGGGACCGGCGAGGAACTTTGACAGGTCTTCTGCGGGAACGCAGTTCGCAGCAAACTTGTCGGGGTCAAATCCACCTTTACGGAAAATATTTGTGGCGCGAACTACCGCGTATTGGGCGTATGGACCGGTTTCGCCTTCGAAGCTCAATGCATCTTCGAAATCAAAGGCAATCACCGATGTTTTTGTGTAGCGCAGCATGAAGTAGCGCAGCGCGCCGATGGCGATCTGTGTGGCGATCGCGGTCCGCTCCTGGTCGCTCAGTTGCGCGTTGCGGGCATCAACCTCTTTCTTGGCTGATGCGATGAGGGTGTCAATGAGATCATCGGCTTTGACCCCGAAGCCTTTCCGTCCGGACACTTCAATAAAAGAACGCCCTTTGTCTTCTTCAGAAAGCTCGTAGCCCATTTCCGCTGCGCATCGCGGCGTTAGAGCGACCATTTCATACGAGAAATGAGTGTAGTGGTCAGCTTGCTGGTTGTGACCGAGGCCGCGCAACGCTTCGATTACGGTGTTTTGTGCTTCGGCCTGGCGCGTGTCGATTACGTTGTAAATTTCCGAGACATCCCCGAAATGAGGATGCTGCGCGTCGCCGTCAGTGGTTGAGATCCAGCAATCCAGTCCGCGCGGATAACGATAGAACTTGCGGTAGCCGAAATCTTTTCCCAGCAGGCCAAATTTCCAGAGATGGTAGGCGATGTCTTTCCCAACGTAGCCGACTGTGCCATTGGAGCGAACGATGACTTTCTGATCTTCTGCGGAAATCTCTGCGTCCTCTGTGGTTAAAGATTTTGAAGTTCCTGCTCGGCGCATCACCCAGCACCCTTTGTTCTTACCTTCGGTCTCGAAAAACAAAACGCCGCCCGCCTTGAGCTTCTCAAAAGCCGAATCCCAGAAATGCAAATGCAAGATCTCACTCTCGCGTGGCAGGAAATCGTACTCAATGTCCAGCCGATCCATGGTTTCGAGATGGCGGCGCAGCACGGCGACGGAAATCAGTTCGGCAATTGCAGCCGTCTCGTTTCCGCCTTCTTCGATGTCATGCAGCGTCTGATGCCGCGCCTGCAGGTTTTGCTTGTCCTGCTCATACCACTGCGACACGCGCGCATAGAGATCCCAGCACTGGTAGTCGAAACGCGGCTGGCGGGTAAGTTCCTCGATCTGCGTCCGCGATTTCTTCTCCAGATGAGTGAACCCCACAATGACATCGGCCACTTGCACGCCGGTATTGTCGATATAGTTCTGGACATCCACTTCCCTGCCCGCATACCGCAGCAAGCGCACAAACGTGTCGCCGAGGATGGCGTTGCGCAGGTGGCCGATGTGCGCCGCCTTGTTGGGATTGATGGACGAATGCTCGACCAGGATTTTGCCGGGAGCGGTTTCTGCAGGGGGCTTCTCGTCGGATGCAAGTGCCGCTGCCAATCGCGCACGATCGACTCGCGCATTAATGTAGCCGGCACCAGCCAGTTCCAGTTTTTCAAAGCCGTCGATTGTGCCTATATCGCGAACCATTTCCTCAGCAATCTTTCGCGGTGGCTTGCGCAATCGTTTGGCGAGATCGAATGCCAGGGGCAACGCATACTCGCCCAATTCCACCCTCGGCGGCTGTTCGACAACGATCTTAGGCAGTTCCAGTTGGTACGTGCGCTGCACGAACTCGCGCACGCGCTGAACTAAGCGTTGTTCCAGGTAGCGATACAAGAATTCCTCTGAGTGATGAAGGAAGATAGTGATTGTAGCAGAGTGCGGCCGGCAGTTTGACGGCGTTGGACAGCTTACCTATGATGAAATTCAGTCGTTGTCCTGACCGCTAGCCATTGCTTCTCGGCCGTTGGTGGTTCGCTACCTCTCACAACTGTACCCGAGCAGCATAATGAACTGCGACCAAGGACCAACGATCAACGAGCTTTTATGCGCATCGCCTATCTCGACTGCTTTTCGGGAATCAGCGGAGACATGTTTCTGGGCGCGCTGATCGGTGCAGGTGTGCACGAGCGAGTTCTGGCGGAAACGGTCGAGGCCCTTGGCATCGGAGCGCGGCTGGAGGTGTCGCGTGTCACTCGCAATGGCATTGGCGGCGTAAAAGTAGACGTTTATTCGCACGGGGAGAAAGACTTGCCGCGCGAAGAATATTGGCGACAACGCAAGCAGGCGGAGGAGCATGCCGCACACATGCACCACCGCGAGGGTCGATCTGCAAAGCAGCAGACGGTCGAACTGCTCGAACACAACTACGCGCCTGCAGCAGAGAGCCAGCATCGGCATGGCCGCGGATTGACGGAAATTCGGCAAATCATAAGGCGAGCCAACATCAGTGACGCCGCCAAGCAAACCTCGATTGCAATCTTTGAAGCGTTGGGCGCAGTGGAAGCAAAGATCCACCAAATTGCTATCGAGCAAGTTCATTTTCATGAAGTCGGCGCGGTTGATGCCATGGTGGACATCGTGTGCGCCGCGGTCGGAGCCGAAGCACTGCACGTCGATGAGATCGTCTGTTCACCTCTGAATGTTGGCGGCGGCACGGTTGAGTGCCAGCACGGAGTCTTGCCGGTACCTGCGCCTGCAACGCTGGAATTGCTGCAGGGAGCGCCGCTGTATTCGTCAGGAATTCAGGCAGAATTAGTGACTCCGACCGGTGCGGCGATCGTCAAGACTCTTGCAAAGCGCTTCGGAGCGTTTCCTTCGATGAAAGTGGAAACCACAGGCTACGGGGCGGGAACTCGCGAACTTGCTGGCCACGCAAATGTACTGCGGTTGACGATTGGCGAGGCCCAATCAGACGCCGCAGAACTCGAGCAGGAGACCGTGACCGTGCTCGAAGCCAACATCGACGATTTGAATCCGCAAGTGTTCGGCTACGTCATGGATCGGCTTCTGGAGCAAGGCGCGCTGGACGTTTTCGGTCTGCCGGTGCAAATGAAGAAGAACCGGCCAGGAGTGTTGCTGACGGTCTTGTGCAAACCGGAGGATAGAGCAGCCATAACCAAGCTGATCTTCACCGAGACGACAACCCTTGGCGTCCGGCGGCGCGACGACAAACGGCAAACCCTCACACGACAGTGGGACACGGTTGCAACACGCTGGGGAGCGGTTCGCATGAAAGTCGCCAGCATGAACGGCACGGTCACCAACTATGCGCCGGAATATGAAGACTGCCGTCGTCTGGCTGCCGAGAACAAGGTTCCGCTCAAGAGGGTGATGCAGGAAGCGTTGCAGCGATACCTGGAAAAAGACGGAAAATGAGCAAGAAGTTCTACATCACCACCCCGATCTATTACGTCAATGCGCGGCCGCACATCGGGCACGCCTATACCACGATTGCCTGCGACACAATTGCCCGCCGTCAGCGCATGTTAGGCGTCGATACGTTCTTTCTTACCGGTACGGACGAGCATGGTCAGAAGATCGAACGAGCGGCACAAGCGGCCCGCAAGACGCCGCAGTCGCTGACGGATGAAGTTTCCGGACAGTTTCGCGCATTGTGGGACCGGATGGGCATCACCTACGACGACTACATCCGCACTACGTCGGACCGGCACAAGCTGGGCGTGCAGGCTCTGTGGCGCAAGATTCGTGACAACGGATACATCTTCAAGAGCCATTACACCGGCCAATATTGCGTTTTCGATGAGCTCTATGTTGATGCGGCCGGCCCAGGCGCACCCTGCCCGGAGTGTGGGCGCCCGACCGAAACCGTGCAGGAAGAAAACTATTTCTTCAAGCTTTCGGCATTTCAGGACAAGCTTTTGCAGGTGTACACCGAGCAGCCGGATTTTATCCGCCCGGAAACACGCCGCAATGAAGTGATCTCTTTTGTGCGGTCGGGACTTCGCGATCTCTCCATCAGCCGCAGCACATTTTCCTGGGGTATTCCTGTCCCGGACGATCCCAAACACGTGATCTACGTGTGGATGGACGCGCTTTCCAACTACATCACTGCTCTGGGTTACGGTTCCAGCGATGAAAAACTGTACAGCAGGTTCTGGCCGGCCGACGTGCACATGATTGGCAAAGAAATTGTGCGCTTTCATTGCGTCTACTGGCCGGCATTTCTCCTGGCAGCCGGACTCCCTTTGCCAAAAGGAATTGTTGCGCACGGCTGGCTCTTGTTTGAAGAAAACAAGATGTCGAAGTCGCGGGGGAACATCGTTCGCGCGGAAACGATTCTCGACGTGCTCGGTCAGGATGCGCTGCGGTACTTCCTGCTGCGGGAAGTCGTGTTCGGACAGGACGGATCGTTCTCCTTCGATGCGCTGGTGCAGCGCTATAACGCCGATTTAGCCAATGGACTGGGTAATCTAGCGAGCCGCACTTTGACGATGATCACACGATATTTCCGCGGCGAAGTGCCATATCCTTCTCATGCCGCCTCGCGAACGGACGCCGACGACGCCATCGCGGAGCTGGGGCGAAAAGTGATCGAGGAGTGCTCTTCCCTCTTGGACCAGTATCAGTTTTCGCGCGGACTTGAACTAGCCTGGGGATTGGTGGCGGCTGCGGACAAATACATTGTCGAGAACGAACCCTGGGTGTTGGGTGAAAAGGCGGACGAAGATAGCCGGGCCCGTCTGGCAACTGTTCTTTACACCAGCGCCGAGGCGCTACGCATCGTCACAGCGTTAGCCCATCCGGCAATTCCCGAATCTACGGCGAAAATCTGGAGTCAGTTAGGACTCGGCGATATTCGCAAATTCGATCTTTCCACCTTGCAGTGGGGACAACTTCACCTCGGGACAAAGCTGGGCAAGGTTGAAGCTGTGTTTCCGCGCGCCGATAAGACGGCAATCGAAAGGATGCAGAAGATGGAGGACCAGGGACGTAGCACCACAGCCGTAGCCGAGAGCAAAGCGACACCAAGTCCGAGCACGCCTCCGCAGGCTCCAACTACGCCGGACGGCGGCGGCAAGATCTCCATCGACGACTTTGCCAAGATCGAGTTGCGCGTCGGAGTGGTCAAAGTCGCTGAGCGGGTCAAGGGTGCGGATAAGTTGCTGCGCCTAGAAATTGATATCGGCACAGAAGTACGGCAGGTGGTTGCTGGTATCGCCGAGGCTTACGCGCCCGAGCCACTAGTTGGCCGGAAGGTCGTGATCGTCGCCAATCTTGCACCTCGCAAGCTTCGCGGGCTGGAATCGAATGGCATGATCGTCGCGGCTTCGTTGGAAGGCGGGAAGCCTGTGCTGGCGAGCTTTCTGGAGGATGTGCCGATCGGGGCGAGGTTGAAGTAGTCAGGAGTCGGGAGTCAGGAGTTGGTTGTTAGGCGCTAGAAGTCACAAGGAAGAAGTCAGAATGAAGAAGTCACTTCCCTTCTCACCTCGGTTTTTCCTAGGACTACGAGCTACTAGCTACTGACTCCTGACTACCGGCTACTGACTCCTGACAACAATGTTCATCGATTCCCATGCCCATCTCGAAGGCAAGCAGTTTCACGCCGATCGCGAGCAGGTGATCGAGCGCGCGCGGCAGGCGGGCGTGCGAAGGATTGTCGCCATTGGCAACGGCGATGGGCCTGGCACTATGGATTGCGGAATCCTGCTTGCCGAAAAGTACCCTTTTATGTACGCGACCGTGGGTATCCATCCCCACGAGGCCAAGCTGGCGAACGAACAGGCTTATGCGGAACTCGAGTCTCTTGCCAGGCGACCCAAGGTCATTGCCTGGGGGGAAATTGGTCTGGACTACTTTTACGATCACTCGCCGCGTGAGGTACAGCAGCAGGTTTTCATCCGCCAGATGGAACTGGCGCGCTCGGCGAAGTTGCCGATCGTCATCCACTGCCGCCCCTCTTCCACTAGCGAAGATGCCTGGGAAGACTGTCTCAATCTGATCAAACAGCATTGGGAGGAAAGTGGATTGGGCGGGATTCTTCACTGTTTTACCGGCGCCTGGTCGTACGCCAAACGTGCTCTTGATATGGGATTTATGGTCTCCTTTGCGGGAAACGTGACTTTCCCCAAGGCCCAGCAGATTCGCGAGGCTGCGGCGCAAGTTCCCCTTGACCGGATGTTGATTGAGACCGACTCGCCCTACTTGGCTCCCGTGCCGCATCGCGGCAAACGCAACGAACCAGCATTCGTTAAGGAAACGGCGCGGCAGATCGGCGAGCTGCGGGGTTTGTCCACCGAAGAAATCGGCGAGAAGACGAGCCAGAATTTCTATCGTTTCTTTTCGCTTCCCGAAAATGCTGATTCCATTTAGCTTGTTAAGGAGCATCTTTCATTGGAGCAGCATAATCTGTTAGGTAGAAGGCATTGCTATGCCCGAGAATACTTTTGATATCGTCAGCAAGATCGATCTGCAAGAGGTATCGAACGCGATTCAGCAGACACTGAAAGAAGTGCATATGCGCTTCGACCTGAAAGATTCGAAGTCAACGATCGAGCTCGAAGGCAAGGAAGCCATCGTGCTTCACTCGATTGACGAGTTTAAGCTGAAGTCGGTGAACGACGTCTTCCAACAGAAACTGGTTAAGCGGGGCGTGCCTTTGAAGGGGCTGACCTACGGGCCGGTCGAACCAGCGGCAGGCAGTACAGCGAAGCAGCGTGTGACCATGCAGCAGGGCATACCGATTGAGAAAGCGCGAGAGATTGTGAAGACGATTAAAGATACCAAGAAGAAAGTGAATGCCTCGATCCAGGGAGACCTGGTGCGCGTAAGCGGAAAAGACCGAGACACGCTGCAGGAGATAATCGCGGTCTTGCGACAAAGAGATTTTGGAATCGACATGCAGTTCACGAACTACCGGTCGAACTAAGAACCAGAGGGCACGGAGATCACAGAGCTTTCTTGAGCACACACGCCGCCATTAACGGGAAAGAGATTTTCGAACTGCTACGCGAAGATCTGTCCGCGATTGAGCGGGAGTTCGGGCGCGACACGGTCTCGGGCGTCGAGGCGATCACCGAAATCGGCGAATATCTGCGGCGGGGCGGCGGGAAACGCATCCGTCCCATGTTGCTCCTGCTCTCAGCCAAGCTCTTTGACTACAAGGGACGCGGCGCCATTAAGCTCGGGGCGGTAGTAGAGATTATCCACACTGCGACCCTGGTGCACGACGACATCATTGATGAGGCGCAGACCCGCCGCGGCCGTCCAGCGGCCAACACGCAGTGGGGAAATTCCAAGTGTGTGCTTGCCGGCGATTGGCTGTACATGCAGGCATTCAAAATCGCCCTGCAGGAACGGAATTTTCGGATTCTGGATACGTTGATCGATCTCACCCAGCAAATGGTCGAGGGCGAACTCCTACAGATGGAGCGGCTGGGCAAACTGATTTCTCTCGATGAGCATTTTAATTTGATCTATCGCAAGACAGCCTGCCTGTTCTCGGTCTGCATGCGCATGGGTGCAATCCTGGGAGGAGCGACGGCGGAGCAGGAAGAAAACCTGGCGCAATATGGCCGCGACCTTGGAATGGCCTTCCAGATCGTAGACGATGTGCTCGATCTGACCGCCTCGGAAGATGTTCTGGGTAAACCGGTGGCCAGCGATCTGCGTGAAGGCAAGGTCACGATGGCGGTGATTCACGCGCTGGAACGCTGCACCTCCCGGGAGCGCGAGAAGATCGACAAGATCGTGCGGGAGAGGTCGTTCAACGGCGTCGCTCCCAGCGAGATTCTGGAGATTCTCAACCGCCACGGTTCGATAGAAGCGGCCCACGCCCGCGCGCTGCAGTATGCAAGTCTGGCCAGGAACGCGATCTGTAACTTCCCCCACAGTGAGAGCAAGCGAGCTTTACTCTGGGCGCCGGATTACGTAGTCGACCGCGAAAAGTAACGTGACGGCCGGCTTTCCGGAATAAATCCATTTTCCTGTTATCCTCGTACTACAGCCGGAGTCGAATTCCACAAGCAGCGAAAAAATCCATTCGGAGAACAAGATATGAAGAAACTGTTAGTGTTAGTACTTGCCCTGGCGGTTGTGAGCGTGGGGGTATCGGCCCTGGCCCAGGATATGGGGAAAGATTCCGGCCAGATGAGTCAGGCTGGGCCGCCTCTCAAGAACCTCAAGGGAACCGTTAAAGCCGACGGGGACAAGATCACATTTGTGACAGACAAGGACCAGAAGTCCTGGGACGTCATGAATCCCGAGACCCTAAAGGGCCATGAGGGTCATCACGTGATGCTTAGTGCTCACGTGTATGCCGACAAGAATGCTATTCACGTGATGAGCGTGAAGATGTTGAAGTAGGCGGGTCGGCAGAGACTCGGGCGGCCCAGCGCCGCCCTTTTTTAGTTAGCAAAACGACTACATGAGCAGCATTCTCCAGCTGGTTTCGCATCACGGCTACATCCTGCTCTTTGGCGTGGTACTCGCCGAAGCTATCGGACTACCGATGCCGGCAGCCCTGGCGCTGGTCGCCGGCGGAGCGGCGGCGGCGTCAAGAGCTATTAGCGCGCCAATTGCATTCGCTCTGGCTCTTGTCGCCATGATGGCCGGGGACCTGCTCCTCTTCACGCTCGGCAAGTACATGGGCTGGGCGCTGCTGGCGGTGCTCTGCCGGGTCTCGATCAATCCTGAGAGCTGCATTCTGCGATCAGCGGAGTCGTTTTACAAACGAGGAA
>Ga0335081_10003107_pt1 | contig 26100 bp, 22 predicted proteins | sample Lox_Sample_35_FD_206713 | JGI IMG/M metagenome (GOLD analysis project Ga0335081, IMG submission 206713) | Soil microbial communities from Loxahatchee National Wildlife Refuge, Florida, United States - Lox_Sample_3.5 | ecosystem: Environmental > Terrestrial > Soil > Wetlands | place: USA...
CTTCGATCACCGATCCTCCCAACGCCGTCAGAGCTGACCTGAACCGCGCAGTAAGATCGCCGCCCGGCGATGATTCCAAGCGCACCGCGGGCGCGGGCGCGACCGGATCGCCCTCGCGGCGTCCCAAAGCGCCGCGGATTCGCGCCAGCATTTCATTTCTCATGCCGGTTCCTTTCGCGCCATTGCTCCCGGAAGCTGCGGCCGGGCAACGGGGGCAGATCGCGCTGCGAGAGCCAAGCCTTCAACGGACCCGCCGCGGGGATTTTTTTCATCCGCCGCACCCAGCGGAACTGCTCGTACACGCGCGGATGGCGCATGACCCAGGAAAAAATCCGGAAGGCCGCCGATTCGCCGGGTTTGGGTTGCGCCTCCGCGATCTCGCGCCGCAATTCCAGCAGAATGCGCGGGATCTCGATCTTCACCGGGCATACTTCGCCGCAGGCCCCGCATAAACTCGAGGCGAACGGCAACCAGGGATCGCGATCCTGACCCAGCAACTGCGGCGTCAAAATCTTCCCGATCGGCCCCGAATACACTCCCGGGTATGAATATCCACCGATCTTGCGGTACACGGGGCAGGCGTTCAGGCACGCGCCGCAACGGATACAGTACAGCGTCTGGCGCTTGCTCTCCTCCGCCAGGATCCTGGTCCGGCCGTTGTCGAGCAGCACCAGGTAAAATTTCTCCGGACCATCCGGTTCACCCTCGCGCCGCGGTCCGGCGAGCAAAGACGTGTACACGCTCAGCGACTGTCCAGTCGCGCTTCTGACCAGCAGCTTCAGAAAAACCGCCAAGTCCTGTGCCCGCGGAATGATCTTCTCGATTCCCGCGACAGCAACGTGAACCGGCGGCGCGGAGCTGGACAGTCGCGCATTGCCCTCGTTCTCGACGATGACGATCGCGCCTGAATCGGCCACCAGAAAATTCGCACCGGTGATTCCGATGCCCGCGGCCAGGAATTTTTCCCGCAACCGCGCCCGCGCGACCGCGGTAAGCTGCTCAGCGGTAGCGTCGCTGTTCTCGCCAAAAACCGCGGCGACCTGCTCGCGCGTCTTGTGGAGCGCGGGCGCGATGATGTGGTACGGCGTTTCGCCCGCAAGCTGGATGATGTACTCGCCCAGGTCGGTTTCCACCGCCTCGACTCCCGCGTGCTTCAGCCGCTGGTTGAGATGGATCTCCTCGCTTACCATCGACTTGGACTTCACGACGAGCTTAGCGCCGCGCTCCTGGGCGAGATTCTGGATAAAGTCGCACGCTTCGGCTCCGGTCTCCGCCCAGATCACCTTGCCGCCGCGCGCTTCGACATTCTTCTCAAGTTGCTCCAGGTAAAAATCGAGATGATCGACGACGTGCTTCTTGAGGTCGTGCGCGTGCTGTCGCAGCTCCTGGTAGGCGGAGAGCACTTCCGCCGCGACCGCGGCTTTCCGGCCGTTCGCCAGGCGAGCCGTGGCCGAGTAGATCGCCGTCTGAAGCTGCTTGTCGGCCAGCGTGACGCTGATATTTTCGCGAGCGTTCAAAGCATCACCCCTAGCGCGACGCGAGCACTTCCGCCAAATGCATGGTTCCCGTTGCCGCGCCCGCGCGGCTGAGGGCGCCCTGAATCTGCATCAGGCAGCTCGAATCGATGGATACCACCGTCTGCGCGCCGGTACGTAAGATTGCCTCGACCTTGGTGCGCGCCATGGCACCCGAAATGTCCGGAAATTTCACGGAAAAGGTCCCTCCGAATCCGCAGCATTCCTCGGCGGGCTCCATTTCGACCAGCTTCAACCCGCGGACATGGCGCAGCAGACGGCGTGGCGCGTCCTTGATGCGCAGCTCGCGCAAGGCATGGCAGGAGTCGTGGTAGGTGACCACGCCTTCGAAGCGCGCGCCCACGTCTTCGATCTTCAGAAAATTCACCAGGAATTGCGAAAATTCCCAGATCCGCGGATCGGGCTCCGAATAATGGTGCGCGATCATCGCCGCGCACGATCCCGACGGCACCACGATATACTCGGCGCCTTCGAACACTTTCAGGAAATATTGCTCCACCTCGCGGGCTTCGCGGGCGAATCCGCTGTTAAAGGCGGGCTGGCCGCAGCAGGTCTGGCCTTCGCGGAACTCGATTTCGCATCCAGCGTGTTCGAGCACGTCGGCCATAGCCATGCCCGCGCGTGGAAAGAGCTGGTCCACCAGGCAGGTAACGAAGATCGAAACGCGCGGCTTCACTCTCCACAGCCTAAAGCCTGCGGAGCGCGTAGGGCAAACTCGCCCTCATCGCGCGGAGAAGTGCGCTCTTTCTCTAACCCGCGGTTAGGTCGAAAGTTGCTAGTCTGAAAAGAGCTTAGCGGGGCGAAAATTTCCGTCAACATTGCTCGCTCCGATACGTCCATAGTAACGATGCATAAACGACTTTCTCTCGTAATTCCGGTTCTCGCGGCCGCGCTGGGGATGACGGCTGCCGGGCAGACGGCGCCCAACTGGGACACCAGCGGCAACGGAATGCTGAACGGGACCTACTATTTCCGCCACGTCTTCTGGTTCCTCGGAGATGACTATGGGGATCTCGGCGAGGGCGTGTCGGTCTACGGGACCATCACGTTCAACAGCTCCGCCGGGACGTACCAGATCATGCCCGCCCAAGCCATAGACACGAACAGCTCGGCAACAACGCCCCAGAACTTCACCGGCTCCGGCAGCTATAGCATCTCGGCTAGCGGCTACGGCTTCATGGATAGCGAATACGTTAGCGGCGACTCGATCTATGGATTGGTTTCAAACGGCGTCTTCATCGGCAGCAGTACGGAAACCGGGGACGCGTATGATGATCTGTTCATCGCCACACCGCTCGCCTCGCCCGCGCCGACTCTCAGCAGCCTGAACGGCACGTATACGATTTTCGGAATTGACAATCCGGAGATCGGCCAGAGCGGCAACATTTACGGACTGGACTACGAGTTCACGTTTACGGCGAACGGAAGCGGAAAGATCACAGCGGTGAATGCTGCCTCCGGCTTCATTGCGGGAAATGGCGGAGCGCAGACCAGCCAGTCGATCGGCCAGATCACCTATTCCGCGAGCAACGGCGCTTTTCAGCTTCAGTTCGGCGGCAGCCTGAATGGCGGAAACCTGATCGCCGGAGGCCATTTCATGTACATGTCGCCGGACGGGAATTTCATTTTCGGAGGGTCGCCAAACGGCTGGGATATGTTCGTCGGCGTGAGAACCTCGGGAGGGTCGCAAAACTTCAGCGGCCTGTACTACGAGGCTGGGCTCGATAACGACGTCGCCGCCCTCTCGTCGTACGGCTATTCGACGCCGGATTCCTACTACGGCTCGCTCGTTGCCGGGAACGCCAGCTACCTGTACCATCAGCGCCTGGCCAACGCTTTCAACGGGCCCTACGATTACACCGCGGACGATCCGCTCACGTCGCTCTCCGGGGGCGCCACGGAAGATCCCTACAACTTGCAGATTTACGCGGTTAGCACGAATGGAACCTATCGCGTCGGTTGGGGACAATCGCCGTTTCTCGGGATCGAGGTCGCCGTTCAGGTGCCCCCCTTCAGTGGATCGGGCGTGTATATCAATCCGACCGGGATCCAGAATGGCGGCAATTCCGCTCTGTTCACCGCCGGGATCGCGCCCGGCGCGGTGATCCTGATCAACGGAAGCGGATTTTCCTCCGGGAATGCGTCGTCACCCGCCGGAGCGACGCTGAAAACCAATCTCGGTGGAACGCAGGTGATGATCGATGGTATCGCCGCGCCGCTGCTCTACGTGACGCCTACGCTGATCGCGGCCCAGGTCCCCTTCGAAGTCGCCAATAATACCGGTCCGCCCATCGTCGGGATCCAGGTGGTTACGTCTTCGGGCTCTTCGAAAGTGATCACGCTATTTCAGAACGACACCCAGCCGGGGATCTGGACAACGAATGAAACCGGCGTCGGAACCGCGGCTGTTTATCACATTCTTTCAAACGGTGCGTTCTCGCCGGTCACTTCTGCGAATCCCGCCGTCGCGGGTGAGACACTGGTGGCGTATGTGAACGGCTTGGGTACGACCAGCCCCGCCGTCGGCGACGGCGTGCCCGATACCGTCCAATCCTCCACCAATTTCCAAATCCTGGCGGACCTGCTTGACCCGACCTACGGATACATCTATGGCGCGGCTGACACGACCACGACGCCGTGTACCGCCGAGACGGAGATTTCGGCCAACGGCGTGTGGGGTGATGGCTGTCCGGTGGTCTTTTCCGGCCTAGCGCCGCCTTACGCCGGCTTGTACCAGGTCAACTTCGTCATGCCCTCAGGGGACGGCTTTGGCGATCCGCTGATCGGCGAGAACATGATCCTGGAACTCCAGGGCCTGGACTCTTCCGGCAGCTTCGTCGAAACTTATACCTCTCAGGCGACGATCGCCGTCCAGGGCGCCGCCGCAACCGCAGTGAGGTCGCCGGCCGCGAATGTCAGGAGCCGCAGCTTGCATCCGGTTCCGGCGCATCGCTCGCTTCGGACTCATCGGGCCGGCCGCGTGATCCCGCGCGGCCTGGCCGGCAATCGCTAAACTGGTGAAGTGCGTGTAGGTCCGGCGCCTTTCGAACGGGGAGAACAACGCGGGTCGTCCCGCCCTGTACACTGGAGGGAAGTGGCGGGGAAAGTCGACAAGCCGAAAAAGAGCCAGTCTGAAACGTTGCGCGCGATCTGGCCGGACCTGCGCGAGATGATCCTGCCGCGCCGCGGCCTGCTGGCCTTCAGCTTCGTGCTGATGTTGATCAATCGCTTGAGCGGCCTCGTGTTGCCCACCTCGACACGCTTCATGATCGACAACGTGATCAGCAAGCGCCAGTTGAATCTGCTGGGGCCACTGGTGCTGGCGATCGTGGCGGCGACCATCGTCCAGGGCGTAACTTCGTTTTCGCTTACGCAGCTTCTATCAAAAACCGGCCAGCGCCTGATTGCCGAACTGCGCAGGAAAGTTCAGCGCCACGTCGGCCTGCTTCCGGTCGCGTATTACGACGCGAACAAGAGCGGCATCCTGGTTGCGCGCATCATGAGCGACGTCGAGGGCGTGCGCAACCTGATCGGCACCGGCCTGATCGATTTTTGCGGCGGATTGATGACCGCCCTGATCATGGTGGTGCTGCTGGTGCGGATCAGCCCGTTGATGACCGGAATGACGGTGGTTTTTCTGGTCGCCTTCGCGCTGGTGATGAAACAGGCGTTCACGCGCATCCGCCCCATTTTCCGGGAGCGCGGAAAAATCAATGCGGAAGTGACCGGCCGGTTGACCGAATCGCTCGGCGGCGTTCGGGTGGTGAAGGGCTATCATGCCGAGGAGCGCGAGGCCGAAGTTTTTTCGGGCGGCGTGGAACGCCTGCTGCAAAACGTCCTGAAATCGCTGACCGCGACCTCGCTGATGAGTCTCTCGGCGACCGTGCTGATGGGAATTGTCGGAGCGCTCGTATGGTTCATCGGCGTGAACCAGATCGTATCGGGCGCGCTCACTACCGGCGAGCTGATGCAGTTCATCGCGTACCTCGCGTTTCTCATCGCGCCGGTGATCCAGGTGGTGAGCATCGGAACGCAGGTGACCGAAGCCTTCGCCGGCCTCGACCGGACTCACGAAGTGCTGCTCGAACTGCGCGAGAATCAGGACGGCAAGCGAACGGTTGCCATCGGTCCGATTCGCGGCGATCTCGCTTTTGAAGACGTCTCCTTCGCCTACGACCCCGGCAAGCCGGTGTTGTTCGATGTGAGCTTCGAATCGATGCCGGGCAAAGTGACTGCCCTGGTGGGACCCTCGGGTTCGGGTAAATCGACCATCATCAGCCTGATCGCGGCATTCCACACGCCTACGAGCGGGCGCATCACCGTCGATGGCGTCGACCTTTCAACGATTCGTCTCGATTCCTACCGCACGCAGTTGGGCGTGGTGCTGCAAGATACGTTCCTGTTCGACGGCAGCATCACGGAAAACATCGCCTTCGCCCGACCCGGCGCCACGCCGGAGCAGATTCTTGAGGCGTGCCGCATCGCGCGCGTGGACGAATTCGCCGAAAAATTCGAGAAGAAGTACGACACGATTGTCGGCGAGCGAGGCGTGAAGCTCTCCGGCGGACAGCGTCAGCGCGTTTCCATCGCGCGCGCGATTCTCGCCGATCCGCGCATTCTGATTCTGGATGAGGCGACCTCGAGTTTGGACTCCGAATCCGAAGCGCTGATCCAGGAGGGCCTTAAATATCTGATGAAGGGCCGCACCACTTTCGTGATCGCGCACCGCCTCTCCACCATTCGCCGCGCCGATCAGATTCTGGTGGTCGAAGGCGGAAGGATCCTCGAGCGGGGAACGCACGAAACGCTGTACGCGCTCGGCGGGCGTTATTGGGATCTGTACACGCGCCAGCACGGTGTCGAAGCGAACATGTTCCTGGCGCCGGGCGAGGGCGACAAGATAGAAGAGGACGGCGCCAGCCGCGAGCAGCGGGAAGCGAGCGCGGTCGCCGAGGCGATGCGCCTAATGCGCGGCAGCTCCTGATCAGAACCCAATCCCGACCAGCACCATCACCTGGTTACGATTCGATTGCACCAGGCTGTTCTGAACGAAATCGTGGTAGGCGAAACCGTTGTAGCGGATTTCCGGAGTCAAGCGCAGAATCAGCGCATGAATTTCGAGACCCGCGCCGAGAGTGACGCCGTAGTTCGAGCTGTGCGCCACGTCGAGATCCGATCCGGTGAGGTGGCTGAACAGGAGTCCGCCTTCGATGAACGGCTTGACCGGACCGGGCAGAAGCTTATATTTCAAGAGCACCGGAAATTGCCAGTTTCCGTTGCTCCCAGACTCTATCGAACACACTATGCAAACGGGGTTCAATGATCCCGTAGCGTTGTAGCTGAAATCGCTATACAGCGCATCGACGTCGAGCGCGAATTTCGCGGGCAGATGAATATCGATGTACGGACCGATGATCCAGTGGCCGTTCGAAACTGAGCCGCCCGCGCCGGAAACCAGCGAGGACGCATCCGTGAGCGGCCCGCCGACGATTAATCCCGCGCTGACCGGCTGCGCGCACGCTATGCCCGAAAAAGCGACTGCAAGAATGAAGAGTCTCATGTTGGAACTGCCGCGGCAGGACCCACGCCGCACAAGCTATGAGACGCTCTAGCAGCCGGAACGTTACAGCCACCTCGCCCGGCGCGACCAGGTGCGCTTTCGGCCAGATACCGACAAAGCGATCGCCCAACCCGGCGCTACCAGCCAGACGGGCGCGTCCACTTCGGAGGAGCGTGCGGATGAACCGGCTGATGACGGGGGGCGCGAACGAAGCCGGGGAGTGATATCCTCGACTTCAGATGCGCGGGCGTGGCCTGATTCTGATCGCCGCGTTAACCGGGACGCTGCTCGCGTTTCAGCGGCCGTTCCGGCAATATCCCGGCGTCGAGTACGACGATTTTCCGCTGCCGCCGGACTGGAGCCAGAAAGCCGAGTTCGCCTTCGCGCGCCTGATGTATCCGCAGGTCCGCGGCCGCTTCCGCGGCTTCGGCGCGTGGGGCAACGGCGATTGGCGCCAGGGATATTCCATCTGGACGCAGGATTACCCGCGCGCGGACCGGCATTTTTCGCAGGCCGTGCGCCGTCTGACGCGCATCGACATTCGCAGCGTCGAGCAGCCGGTGAATCTCGACGATGGCGACGACGTGTTCAACTGGCCGTGGCTGTACGCGGTGCAGACCGGGCGCTGGGACCTGACCGACGCGCAGGCGGCCAAATTGCGCGAATACCTGCTGCGCGGCGGATTCTTCATGTGCGACGATTTCTGGGGCCCGCAGGATTGGGACGTGTTCATGCACAGCATGCGCCGCGTGTTCCCCGACCGCGAAGTGGTGGACCTGGACAGCCGCGATCCGATTTTCCACGTCATCTATGATTTGGACAATCGCTACCAGGTGCCGGGGGCGCGGTATCTGTCCACCGGAGTCACCGAAAAGTGCGAAGGATGTCCGGCGGAATGGCGCGGAATCTACGACGATCGCGGACGGCTGCTGGTGGCCATGACGCCCAACTCCGACATCGGCGATTCCTGGGAGTGGGCCGACGATCCGCGCTACGACGAAAAATTCTCGGCGTTGGGGATCCGCATCGGCGTGAATTACATCGTCTACGCGATGACGCACTGAAGCGGGGACTGGGGATTCGGGACTGGGGATTCGGTATGCTGTAGCTCATGTCTCCACGTCTTTCCTCCGAGCTGTTCGCCGAGTTTTTGGGAACGCTGGTCCTGATTCTGTTCGGCGACGGCGTGGTTGCGATGGTGGTGTTGTTCGACAAGGGCGGCTACACCAATATCACGCTGGCGTGGGGGCTGGCCGTGACCATGGGAATTTATATTGCGGGCAAGATCACGGGAGCGCATCTCAATCCGGCGGTGACGCTCGCACTGGCGGTGTTTCGCGGATTCCCCTGGCGCAAGGTGCTGCCATACTCGATCGCCCAGGTGGCCGGGGCTTTTGTTGCGGCGGCGATCGTGTATTGGAATTACCGGCTGCAATTTCTGAGGGTGGACCCGACGCTTGAAAAGACCGCGGGCGTGTTCACCACGTTTCCGGCGTTCCCGCTGCAATTATCCGCGGGACTGCTCGACCAGATGATCGGCACCGGCCTCTTGGTGCTGATGATTTTCGCCATCACCGATGAGCGCAACACGCCGCCGGGATCGAATCTGACGCCGCTGATGGTGGGGCTGGTGGTGGTGGTGATTGGCATGGCCTTCGGAGGAATGCACGGCTACGCGATCAATCCGGCGCGCGATTTCGGTCCGCGGCTGTTCACGGTGGTGGCGGGATTCAAGAACAACGGGCTGACCGACGGGACCATGGTGTTCTGGGTGCCGATTGTGGGTCCGCTGGTGGGCGGAGTGGTCGGCGCGGCTGCATACGATCTGACTATCCGGCGGATGCTTCAGAAATCGTGACGCGCTGGCGTCGGCGGTGCGCTTAACCCCGGCCTTACACGGCCAGGGTTTGAACCGCGCCCGTGAGGGCGGGGGGTTTTGACTCGACGACCTAGCGCGGGGTCTCGACCGGATGCTCGACGGGACGCTCTCCGGCCTGATACACGACGAGATTTCTGCCTTTGTGCTTGGCGATGTACAGTGCGCCGTCGGCGACTCGGATCAGGGCCTCGGAATCCGGTTCCATGCCGGGCTTCCAGGTGGTGGCGCCGTAGCTGCACGTCACCAGGCGATCCTCGTCGTTGATCTGCATGGCTGCCATGTCGAGAGCGGCGCGCATGCGCTCGGCCTGGGATTGCGTGCAGGATTCGTCGCAGCCGGGAAGAACGATGAGGAACTCTTCGCCGCCGTAGCGTCCGATGGCGTCGTAGGCGCGCATGGAGCTTTGCATGCGGCGGGTATACTCGCGCAGCACGGCGTCGCCGGCGAAGTGGCCGTAGGTATCGTTGACCGACTTGAAATGATCCAGATCGGCGAGCACCACCCCCACGGGACGCTTTTCGCGCACGCCGCGCGCGAGCTCGCGCTGCAGGATGTCCAAAATAGAGGAGCGGTTCCAGATGCGCGTGAGGAAATCCTTGGTGGCCTGCTCGCGCAGCGCTTCCTTGGCGGCCATCAGTTCGCGCTGGAGATGGATGATGCGCGTTCCGGCGCGCAGGCGGACTTTCAGCTCGTGCTGGTCGAAGGGCTTGGTGATGTAGTCGTCGGCGCCGGATTCCATGCCCTCGATCAGATCCTCTCTCAGGCTCTTCGAGGTGAGCAGGAGCAGATACGTGTAGGTCTCGGTTTCCTTTTCGCGCTCGCGAACGCGGCGGCACACTTCGGGACCGGTGAGCCCGGGCATCACCCAATCGAGAATCGCGATCATAGGGCCCTCGGCCGCGTGCAACACGTTCCAGGCTTCTACGCCATCGCAGGCGACGGTCACTTCGTAACCCCACTTGCGCAGGGTCGCCTCGAGCAGATGGCGCGAGACGATGCTGTCGTCGGCGATGAGAATGCGCATCATTTCGAGCGATACCGGTGCGGGTCGAACACTCGTCTTCCCCTCGATATATCGGCTGTTTGGGCCGAGTGCTTAAAACAATTCTAACGATGTTGAGCGGGAATTTGAACACCCGGATACGGCAGAAAAAGGGCGCCCGGCCGCCGCGTAGGGCAGCTGCCGATGATTGTGGGTGTTATAACGACGAGCTGGGCGAGAGGATCTGGAAATTTTCAGGCGTGAAAAGGACCACCCGCACCTGGCCGCGTGGACCGACCGGACCGATGGTCTTGCCGTTCCACTGGATTTCGAGGCCGCCAGCATTGCCGATCCGGACTTTCGCCATCTCGATGCCGGTGAGCGTCTTGGTCTGACTGGGTTCCAGCACGCCCGAAAAAATCTGCTTCCCGTCGCTGACCACCGACAGCCAGGTTTTCTCCGTCGCGGAGATATTGAGCACGACATGATTGGGGGCGGCGGTTGGCGCAGCGGGTTGAGCGGCGGTCTTCACAACGGGAGGCGCTTCGACACGGACCGGTGCCGGCTCACTGACGGCGGCCGGCTTGGTGACGGCGGCAGAATCAGCGACCGGGGGCGGAGCGGAGTGCGCGCTCGCAACGCTCTGCGGCGCGCGGTTCCACCACGCGTAAAAACCGGAACAGGCCAGCAAAACCGCGGCTAGGGCGGCGAGCGGCACACCGATGCGCGTTTGAGGAAGGTAACGCCGATTTCCGTCGCGAACGATCGGATCAAGATCGCGCACCGGTGGATGATCGCTGGTGGAGAAATGGTTGCCGTTCGAGTGCGCGCGCTCGAACCGCGCATCGGCGTGGGGAAGCCCGGGCGGCTCGAGGTCCGCCGTGAGCGCGTCCACGCCGGGACGCAGGAGCATCTCATCCACACCCAGAATCGCGGCGTACTGCCGCACGAAACTTTTGTAGAAGAAAGTTCCCGGGAGGCTTTGAATATCGTCCTGTTCGATGGCGCGAAGATAGCGTTGCGTGATGCACAGCTCCTGCGCGATTTCAGCGGCGTCGCGCCCCTGGCGCTCCCGCTCTGTTTTGAGAAGGATACCGACAGACTTCATAAGATAAAACCGACAAAAGTTCCGGAACCTTACGGCCGGACGTACTATAATACACCAGCCGCTTGGGTGGCGCAGGGGGACTAGGGGCTTGCCGGCCGGTTTTTCGGATAATCTCCTTAAAATTAGCGTGATTGTGGTGAATTGGAACCGCCGGAACCTTTTGCAGGCCTGTCTGCAATCGCTGGCGGCGCAGAATCACCCCGCTTTCGAAGTCGTTGTGGTGGATAACGGAAGCGAGGACGGGTCGGCCGAAGCGGTCAGCGCGATGGCGGCGGCGTTCCCGGCGCCGCTGCGCCTGATCCGCAACCAGCAAAATCGCGGATTCTGCGCAGCGAACAACCAGGGGATCGAAGCCACGCGCGCGCCGCTGATCGCGCTGCTGAATAACGATGCGGAAGCCGCCCCGGAATGGCTTTCCGAGCTCGAGCGCGTGATCGAATCCGACCCGGGCGTCGGCATGGCGGCTTCGAAGATCCTGGTGTGGGAAGATCCCCAGCGGATCGATAAAGTTGGGCACCTCATTTATCCCGACGGGCAGAACCGCGGTCGCGGATCGGGCGAGATCGACCGGGGCCAGTACCAGCAGGTGGAGGAAACGTTATGGCCGGACGGATGCGCGGCCATGTACCGGCGTGCGATGCTAGATGAGATCGGCGGTTTCGACGAAGATTTCTTCGCCTACGCCGACGACGCGGAGCTGGGGCTGAGAGGCAGAATTGCGGGTTGGAACTGCCTGTACGCGCCCGGCGCGGTGGTACGTCATCACCGGGGCTCGACGCTGGGCTTGGGCTCGGCACGCCGGCTGACGCTGATTGAACGCAATCGCGTGCTTCTGGCGGTGAAGCTGTTTCCATGGAATCTGCTGTGGCTAAACGGCGCGTATTACGCGATGAGAATCGCCGGCGGGATGTGGGCGGCGGCGCGCAACCGGGGAGAAATCCGTCGTTATTCGGGGATGATGGGGAAGTTGTCGGCGGCAATGGCGCTGCTTGCGGGAACGGCGTCGGCGCTGCCGCTGATTCCCAGGATGCTCGCCAAGAGACGCAAGCTGAAACGGCGCCTGAGCCCGCGACAGGTTCGGCAGTTGCTGCTGCGGCATCGGATCGGGCTGCGGGAGATTTCCGAGAGCGCCACGTAACACTGGAGCCGGACACCGAGGTGAACGTCGTGGTGAGCGACGCGGAATGTCCCGCGTGCGGCTCCACGGAAATGCGCACGCTGTTTTCCGCGACCGACCGTCTGTATCGCACCACCGACAAATATTTTTTAATCGTCGAGTGCCGCAACTGCCGGCTGATCCGCCTGCATCCGCAGCCCACGCCGATGGAATTGCGCCAATATTATCCGCCGGATTATTGGTTCGTTCCGGAGAGCGGCGCGGCGGACACGCTGGAGCAGGCCTATCGCCGCTTCGTGCTGCGCGATCATCTGCGCTTCGTGGAGCGCGCGCTGCGCGAATCGGGCGAAGAGGGAATCATACTGGACGTGGGCTGCGGCGGCGGATTGTTTCTGCAAATGCTCGCCGAGCGGCGGCCGCGGAACAGCAAGTTGAAGGGAATCGGTCTGGATTTTTCGCTCGATGCCGCGAAGGTCGCCTCGCGCGCCGGGGTTCCCGCAGTCTGCGCGACGCTGTCGCGGGCGCCCGTCGCGCCGGGAAGCTGTGCGGCGATCACCATGTTCCACGTGCTGGAACATTTGTACGATCCGTCAAGCTACCTCGAATCGGCGCGCGAGCTGCTGCGGCCCGACGGCCGCCTGATCGTGCAGGTTCCCAACGCCGCGTGCTGGCAATTTCTGCTGTTCGGCGAGCGCTGGAACGGAATCGACGTGCCGCGGCACCTGATCGACTTCCGGCAGTCCGATCTGGAGCTGCTGCTCGATCATTGCGGGTTCGAGGTGCTGCGCTCGAAGCATTTTTCCCTGCGCGACAATCCCGCGGGAATGGCGACGAGCTTCGCCCCGGGACTCGATCCCATGGCGCGCAGGATGAGAGGCGTCGCTGAATCGGCGCGGATGCGCCTGCTGCGCGACCTGTTGTACCTGGCGCTGACGGCGATCTCCGTTCCGTTTACGCTCTTCGAAGCGGCATGCCGCGCCGGCTCGACCATCATGATCGAGGCGCGCAAGAAATCGTGATCTACGACCGGCTGCGCGACGCCTGCCCCGGGTGGCTCAGGCGGCGCGTGCAGTTTTTCGAGGCTTCGATCGAGGACGCCGTTGCGCGCTTCGCCGGGGAACTCGAGGCTGGCGCTCGCGTGCTCGACGCCGGAGCCGGGGAAGGGAATTACAAAGCGCATTTTTCGCGCCAGCGGTACGTGGGCTTCGATTTAGGCGTCGGCGATGCGGCGTGGGATTATTCGCGGCTGGACGTGATCGGCGATCTGGCGCTGCTACCGTTCGCGGAGGGGATCTTCGACGCGTCCATCAACGTCGTCACGCTGGAGCACGTCACCGATCCCGCGCGCGTGGTCTGCGAGCTCGCGCGGACGCTTGCGCCGGGCGGGCGCATTTTGCTGATCGCGCCCATGGAATGGGAGGAGCATCAGCAGCCGCACGATTATTTCCGCTTTACGCGCTATGGGCTGGAGCTGCTTCTGAAACGCGCGGGATTCACGGAGATTTCGATTCAGCCGGTGGGTGGATTTTTTCACCTGCTGGCGCGAAGATTGTGGAACGCTTTGCAGTTCTTTCCGGGTCCGCTGATTTTCGTCGCGGCGATTTTTTTTGCGCCGCCGGCGCTGGTGCTGCCGGCGTTCGAGCCGCTCGACCCGCGAAGGAATTTCACGCTGGGCTACATCTGCACGGCGCGCAAGCGTTATTGAGGCGTTTGAAATTCACGACCAACGCGCGGCACCAATGCCGCGCGTCAGTGCGCCCGGGCGATGAGGCGCGACGGCGATGGAGCGCGTTCGTGGATATTTGTGTCGGGCTCAGCGATCAGCGGACGCAGCCGGGGAGCGAGGTCTTTCAGGATCTGCACCGCGAGCGCGCTGGTGAAGGAATACGAGCCCGCAGTCTGGCTCGGCACGAACGCGGTTACCGTTCCGAACAAGCGATCGCCCGCGATGAAGACGAATGTCGCGGTGCGGTTCACCGGACGATCCGCGATCACCCCGCCGCCGCGCGCGAAAACTTTGAAGCGATTGTCGCCCGTTCCGGTTTTCCCCGCGAGCGGCAGGAATTTTCCGCCGGGAAGTACGAAGGCGTGAAACGCGCGACGCCCCGTTCCGTTCGCCACTACGCCGAGCATCGCGTCATGAACCAGGCGCGCGATCTCCGAAGACAGCACGCGCTCGCCCGGCGGCGAATTCGGGACCAGGACGGTTTCCATCGGCGTGCCCGCGCCAAACCGCATTTCGCGGATGTCCTCCACCGGATTCAGAACGCCCTCATTAGCGATGATCCCGGCGAGCTCGGCCAGCGCGGCGGGCGTATCGCCCGAGACGCCGATCGCCGTCGCGTATGAGGGCACCAAATAATTAAACGGATAGCCGAGCCGCTTCCAGCTCTTCCAGATCTCGTGAAAGGCGTCCTGCTCCAGCATGATGCCGATGCGCACGTCCTGGCCGTGGCGTTCTTTGGGCCGGAACAGCCAGCGGTAAACTTCCTGGCGCTCGGCGGCGCTGTGCGCGACCACTTCGGAGAGCGGAGCGCCCGGGTGCTGCGCGAGATAAGCGACCAGCCACAGCTCCAGCGGATGAACGTGTGCCAGATAGCCGCGATCCGAGAGGTTAAACTTATCCGGAGCGTAGTTCGTGTACAGCTTTTGCAGGTCTTGATTTGCAAGCAACGGCTGCGGAACATGCTGCCTCAGGAACGCGGAAAACGCCGCGAAATCGCCGCCCGGGCGCACCGACCGGTAGATCACCGCGACGCGCCACGGCGACGGGTGCACGCCCGCGATCAGTGTCGCGAGCGCCTGATCCGGCGTCTGGCCGCGATACTTCGCGTAGAACCGGCTGAGAAATGTGGATCCCTCCTCGTCGGCGAAACGGCGCAGATAATTCATGCGGGCGGGGTTGTCCGGGTCGGAAAGCACAGCCGGCGACGCGCCGGGCGCGCGCCATTTGTAATAGTTCTCGATGTCGCGCATCAGGCGGATGTACACCAGGTTCACGGACTGTTCGAAGCCCTGGCGCACCGTGAAAATCTGGAAGTTCTCGCTGCGTTCGAAATTCTCGAAGGTGTGCAGGCCGCCCGCGGTGAAAAACGACTCGCCGGGATTGCCCGAATATTTGCGCTCGAGCGCCGCGTTCAGCATCGCCTCCGCGCTGCGATCCGTTGCTGTCGAAAGATACTGAACGGCCCACGCGGTCAGCTTGTCGCCGGGCTCGATCGAGACCTTGGCCAGTTGCTGCGGCGTCAAAGCGCCATACTCGGCGCGTAGCGCTTCGACGATCTGCAAATACGTGATCAGCGTCCGCAGCTTCGCCGTCGATCCCAGTTGCAGCTTGGTCCCACTGTTGATATTCAGCGGCTGATTGAGATTGTCGGTCTCGACGCGCAGGTAGTTGACGCCGGGGCCGCGTTCATAGAGCGTGAAGCTGTAGATCACGTTGCCCGGATCGCCGGGAGGCAGCAACTGGAAGCCTTCGAGGCCCGCGGCCTGCGCGTTTTTTCCATCGGCCACCTGTTCGAAAAACTGCGATACCGAGTCCTGGACGCCGCGATTCACGGTGGTCTTCACGTCAAGATCCAGCCGGTCGAGCAGATACGTCTGCGACAGCCCCAGCAACCCGAGCAGCCGCATCCGCAGCGCCTGCGATGCCTTGTTAGCCGCGAAATTCCGCACCGGCGGCGTGCTCGCGGCGTGCGGCGAAATCCGTTCCTTCAGCGCGGCGTCACGCAGCCGCGGCGAAATCACTCCGCCCTTGGCGAGCGCGTTCAGATAGCGGTCGGTCTGCGCGGCCAGCGCGGCCGGATCGTGAACCATGTAGCGCGAAGGCTCGCGCAGCGCCAGAAACAGCGACAGCACTTCGCGATAGGCGCGCGCCTGCTCGCGCATCTCGCGCGGCGAGTCCTCGTCGGGATCTGTCAGCAGGCGGTTGACCTGGTCGAAATCGGCTCCATACCAGGCCGCCAGCCCGTCGCCGAGGCCCGTCACTTCGCCTTGGCCCGCCGCCGCCGACAGCGGAATCGAGTTGATATAGTCGCAAATCACACGCCGCTGCGCTTCCCCCGTGCGCGGACCATTCTGGTAAATCCGCAGCGACGCCGAGCCGATCTGGCGCAGCTTTTCGAGCGGCGAATGCGTCCGGCCCTCGGGCGAGTGGCGCAGCTTTTCAAGCTGCGTCGCAAGCGTGCTCCCGCCGATCACTGAGCGATGCCGGTCCACCTGGTGAACGCCGAAATCCATGGCCGCGTGCGCCAGCCGTCCCCATTCGACCGCGGGGTTTTCGTACGGCTCCCCGTCTTCGAGCAAATGCCGGTTTTCGATGAACAGCAGCGTGCGCACCACAACCGGGGGAATCGCGTTGAAATTCGGGTAAATCCTTCGCGGATAGTGGAATGCGTAAAGCGATGCGCCGTCCTCGCTGGCGATCTCGATGCCCGCGCGATTCTTCTCCCGATAAATCGGGTAGATGCCCAGCCGGCCCATCCACATCGCCAATTTGGAAATCCGCGCCTGATCCTCGATCGTGTAACCCGCTTTGTGGAGCCGCTCCAGAAACTCCGGAAGCAGCGAATAGCCCAGCCGCCGGTCGTAGGGACCCGCCGCCGGATAATCGATGCGTGAACTTGCGTTGGAGGTAACGGTAAATTTTAGTCGCGCCGATGCCGCCGCAAGGATATGCGATTGCGCCCAGGAAGTTTTTATCTCCAATCCTGCCAGTACGATCACGCTGAGAATCGCAACGGCCGCGACCGGATGCCGCCTGGTCCGCGCTGGAACCTCCGCAGTCTGACCCGCACGACCTAACGTCCTGGCTAACCAATCGGATGCAGGAGACAACCCCACAAAATGCCCCTCCGCGACCTACAACGTTTTAGATGCAGGTAAGTACCGTTTCGGTGTCAGGGGAAGGATACAGTCGGGAAGTGATGGATCGGGACTCGGTCGAAAATCGATCCGGTGTGCACCGGGTTAATGTCGGTGCGCACTCGACCTTAGGACTGTTTCTCACGGCGCCCGCGAGTGGGCGACGTTGCCTATCCGGCGTGGCTTTCGGGAAGCGCGCGGCGCAGGTAATCGGCGACCTCGGTTACAAAGCGGTGAACCGTGGATTCCGCGATGCGGTGACCGGCGATCGCGTTCAACGCCTTGCCCACCGCGCCCAGCGGCGGTTCGTAAATGCCGGAAAAATCCAACTGCGTCTCGTGAGAAGTCAATGGATAGATGGAAAACTGCGCCTTCATCAGTGGAAACAGCCCAGGCATTTTCGCCGCCTGCCATTCCAGTTGCAAGCGCGTCACCGGGACGCCCATCTCCGGCGTCTGCTCTTCGATGTTCTTGACCGAGATGACGATATCGGCTTCGAGTCCCACCCCGCCGAGGTCGACGCGCAGCTCGGAGGCGATCGATTCGGCGCGCGAGGCCGCCGCCTTGGTCGCGGCCTGGAACACTGCGGGCGCGTTCGTGGTCAACGCGTCGCGCACCTGCCGGTACGGACGATTGACGTAGTCGTAGTAGCGAATCTCCCGTCCCGCGCTCATCGGAACCGGACCATCCTGCCGTTGGGTTTCATATTGCGATCGTAGCCGACCGCGCGTATCCGGCGCTATTCCCGGCGCAGCGCCGACCACAACGCGCGCACGCCGCGATTCCCATCGCCAGGCCCGCCGCGCCGCCCGCGAGCAGCTCGCGATAACGATCCTCCAGGTGCTGCGCCAGTTCCTCGGTCAAATCCCACTCGGCTGCGGGCGTCAGGTGCAGCGAAGCGATGCGGTCGCGAATGAGATGGGTCCAATCAGGCATATTTGATTCCCGTGATTCGCTGGATGGCGGCCACAAAATCCGTCCAGCTCTTGCGCCTTGACTGCAGCACCCTGCGGCCGGCGGGCGTCAGGCTGTAATAGCGCCGACGGCGCTGCTCCGGCTTCTCCACCCAGCGCCCGGCCACCATCCCGCGCTCCTCCAGCCGGTGCAGCAAGGGATAGAGCGATGTCACGTGAAAGCGAATGGCGCCATCTGAGCGCGCCTCGATCAGCTTGAAGATCTCATACCCGTGCCGCGGCCGGTCCTCGAGCAACGACAGCACCAGAAGCTCCGCGCTCCCCTTTTTCCACTCGTGATCGGGCTGCTTCATATTTTGTAGTCCATTATATGGGACTGCAAAATATCATAACGCGATCCTGGTCCGTTTCGTTCCCGGACGAGAAGGCTTGGTCGAACGAAACGCGTAAGATGCTGAAATTGTGGGTGATCGGGAGGATTGAGATACTCGCAATGGATCGGACGCGGTTTTTTGACAGCACCGGGGTGCCCGGAACCAGAGCGCGGAGGGCGCGTTTCCCGGCGACTACTAAGGGTCGCCTGAGACGGAATGTATATCGCACTTAAGGTTCCTAGGTGAGTCGGGTAGGGTGTGTGCCGGAACCGTAAAAAAACAGAATGCGGGTACATTGGAGGCATGTTCCATTGGATCTGCCCGGAATGCGGCCGTGAGATCCCACCCGCCGTTCTACAGTGCCCTGCCTGCGATCCACAACCGGAACAAAACGCCCAGCCGTCGCGGCAGCCGTCCGCGATCGCCGAACTACCCGTCGTCACTGCCGCTGCGCCCCTTAAGCCGCCGGCATTAAGAGAGAACCGTCCGCAGCCGGAGGTTACTGCCGCTGTGCCCGCTCCGACGCCGGCACCAAGAGAGAATCGTCCGCAGCCGGAGGTTACTGCCGCTGCGCCCGTTCCGACGCCGGCACCAAGAGAGCACCGTCCGCAGCCGGAGGTCACCGCCGCTGCGCCGCCTCGGACGCCGGCACCAAGAGAGAATCGTCCGCAGCCGGAAGTCACTGCCGCTGCGCCCGCTCCGACGCCGGCACCAAGAGAGAATCGTCCGCAGCCGGAGGTTACTGCCGCTGTGCCCGCTCCGACGCCGGCACCAAGAGAGAATCGTCCGCAGCCGGAGGTCACTGCCGCTGCGCCCGTTCCGACGCCGGCACCAAGAGAGAACCGACCTCAGCCGGATTCCGCGGCCGACGTGCTGCTGGCGATGGCAGAGCGGATCCGTGCGGCGCAAATGGCACCGCCGGCCCCGGTCGCGACGGTGGGACTGCCGGATCTGGCGGCGGCGGTCCGCGCCGAACCGCTTCCGACTCCGGACCTGATTCCTGTACCCGTACCCGCGCCCGTCGAGGCTTGCGCTCAATCCGAGTCCGCGCCACTGGCGGCCGCGCAGGCAATCGCGCAGCCGGTAGCCCTGCTCGCTCCTCCCGCTTCGCCTGTCGCGGAGCCCGCCCCGCCGGCGATGGCCGAGCCGCTCCCCGCGGCGCTGCCGAAACCGGCGCCCCCGGGCGACGTGGCGAGAAGCACCACCGCGCCGCTCCTCCAGCCGCCGCCTCAGCCCATTCGCGAAACGACCGCCGATAAGTTCCCCTCGGGATCGTGGCTGCGCCTGGCGCCGTTGCTGGACTATACCGACGCCGCGACGCGCGGAATGCATCCGGTGGTGCCGCTGCCCAAAATCGCGACGCCGGATTGCGGCCCGCGCATCACCCTCCCGGGTCCACTGTTGCCGCCCGAGTTGCAAGAACGCAAGAACCTGCGCGTGCTGACGGCCGTGGGCCAGCGGAAGAGAAAGGTCGCGCTTCCCGGCTGGGTGGTGAGCCTGGCGGCGATGCTCGCCTTGCTGATCGTGGGGATTTTCGCGGTTACCTACCTGCTGCCGGCGTCGCACAGCGCGGCCAACGCCAAGACGCCCGTGCCGGCTCCGGTGGATACGGCGGCCAACCCGCCCGAGGCCTCGCATGCCCTGTCCGAGTACATCGAAGTCACCGGCTTCCGCTTCGTCATGGACCTGAACAAGAAATCCGAAATCCATTACCTGGTGGTGAATCATTCGGCCTCGGAACTGTCGGATATGACGGTTTACGTCACGGTCAAGACCGCGAATGCGAAGCCGGGGCAGCCGCCGGTGTGCCGCTTCTCCTTCCGCTCTCCGGGATTGGCACCGTTCGAATCGAGAGAGATGGTCAGTTCGATCGAAAAATTGTCGCGCCCGATCACGTTGCCGGACTGGCACGACTTAAAAGCGGATGTCCAGATCTCGGAGTAAGCCGCGTTTTTTTTGTCTGCCTGAATCCGCGTGAATCTGTGGCTAGGTCGGGCTGGGGGCTTTGACGAGTGAGCCTTCAGCACCGCGCCAGTTCTTCCGCGTACGGCCGCAGGTGATCGTAGCAGCGAAAGCAATTCAGCAGCCGGTCGCGATCCACTGGTTTCACCACGTATGCGATGCGGCGGATGCCGAACTTGCGCATCACCTGCTCGCGCTCGTCCGGCGAACCGGTAATGATGCACACCGGCAGCTTGTCGGAATGCGGAACCGCCTTCAAAACTTCCAAGCCGCTCAACTTGGGAAGGTTCAGGTCGAGCAGCACCAGGTCCGGGTCGGGCGCCTCGGCGAAATCGCCGCGCTTCAACAGGAAATCGACCGCCTTCTGCCCGTCGGTCACCACCGACAGCGTGTAGACGACACCCATGCGGTCCAGAACCATTTTGAGCCAATGAATATCGGCGTAGTTGTCCTCGACGGCCAGCACCTTCATTCTTCGCATGTTTCAGAGAAAAGAGCGGTGCGGCGCGCGATACGTTTCAGAAGCGGCACAAAAAAGGAGGGCTGCCACAGCACCAGCGGCAGCCCTCCGCCTGGAATGGAACAGGGCTAACTGAGCTGTTTGACAACGGCGGGCGCCTTCGCGTTTCCACAATTGAAGCCGTAAACCATTGCCCTTCAGTGTCTTACAAGAAGCAGGGCGGTTGCCCTACAAAATCGTTCTCAAAACGAAATTGGCACCGGGCGGCACTCTTTGACGCGGTTCCATAATCCGCAAGAATCTGCTTGAGATTTATCTGCCCTTGCATACACCAAATCAGTACAGCCGTACGCGAAAAGAGGAAGCACGTTATGGGACTCACATGGCGTGAGCCATGCCCGGATTCGGCACTGGAATCCGCGCCGTGGTTCGCCCTGATTGTCAGGCACCAGCACGAGCGCAGCACGCAGGCAGCGCTCGCCTCCAGAATGCTTCCGTCGCTTGTCCCGACTTATAAAGTTCGCAACCGCTGGTCGGACCGGTTCAAGGAAATCGAACTGCCGCTGTTTGCCGGGTACGTTTTTTGCCGCTTCGATCTGCGCCAGCGCACCGCAGTGCTGACCACGCCGGGAGTCCGTTCCATTGTGGGATTCGGTGGCGCGCCCGCGCCCGTCGATTGTGCCGAAATCGACGCGATCGAGACCATGATGCGGTCGAATCTGCCCATCGGGCCGTGGCCCTATTTGAAACCCGGGGACCGTGTCCGGGTCGAGCGCGGCCCGCTGCGCGGCCTGGAAGGCACATTGTTGCGCGAGAAGGACCGCTTCCGGCTGGTGGTCGGCATCGAGCTGTTGCAACGATCGGTCGCGGCCGAGCTCGATCCGCAAATGGTGACGCCATGCTGGTCGTGATTCTTCCTCTGATGCTTTTTGCGCAGGACCGGCTTCCCAGCGCCGAGATCAACGCTCCCAATCTTCCGGCGCAGAAGATCGGCGCCGACGATCTGCTGGCCGTCTCAGTCTACGGCGCGCCGGAGCTGACGCGCACCGTGCGGGTTTCCGGTGACGGGCTGATCCGGCTGCCTATGGTTAAGGAAAAAATCGAAGCGCGCGGCCTGATGCCGGCCGAGCTCGAACAGCGCATCGCGCAGGCGCTGGTGGCGGAAGAAATTCTAGTCGATCCCGCGGTGACCGTGACGGTTGCCGAATATCACAGCCGGCCCATCAGCGTGGTGGGAGCGGTGCGTCGTCCGCTGACGTTCCAGGCCTACGGAAACACCACGCTGCTCGAAGCATTGGCGCGCGCCGAAGGGCTCGCCGAAGACGCGGGGTCGGAAATCCTGATTACGCGTTCCGGCAGCACCGAACGCATTCCGGTGAAGGCGCTCATCGACGCAGCCGATCCCAAGCTCAATCTGGTTCTTGAAGGCGGCGAGGAGGTGCGCGTGCCCCAGGCCGGGCGGGTGTTCGTGGTGGGCAACGTGAAAAAGCCGGGCGCCTTCCGCATCGAGGACGCGAGCGGAATGACGGTCCTGAAAGCGCTCGCCATGGCGGAGGGCCTGGCGCCGTTCGCCACGCGGCAAGCCTACATTTACCGCCATGGGACGGAAGAAACCGTCGATCTGCGCAGGATCCTGGACCGCAAGAGTCCCGACATCCTGCTGGCCGCGAGCGACATCTTTTATATCCCCGATAACCGCAAAGCGCGCGTGACCACCAATGTGCTCGAAAAAACGGTCGGATTCGCGGCGTCGACGGCCTCCGGAATTCTGATTCTCAGCCATCCATGAACGCGCCACTTTCCACTCCGCGGCTGATCGAGATAGAGCGATTTCCTCCGCCGTATTACGCCGACGACGAGCCGGAAGAGAGCAAGATCCCGCTGTCGCAGTACTTATGGATTCTCAAGCGCCATCGCTGGCGCATTCTGGGATTCATCGCCGCGGCGGTGATCTCGACGCTGATCATCTCCGCGCGCCTCACGCCCATCTATGAATCCACCACGACCATCGATATCGACCGGCAAACGCCGCAGGGGGTGGTCGGCCAGGACGCCACGCGCGGCGCCATGAACGATGCCGACCAGTTTCTCGCCACCCAGATCAAACTGGTGCAATCCGATTCGGTGCTGCGTCCGGTGGACCAGCGCTTTCACCTGCGGGAGCTTGAGCATCAATCGACCGAGGGCCCGCGCGCCGAGGACGCGCCGGTAGCGCTCAAGCAGCTGAAGGTCGCGCGTCCGCCCAACACTTACCTGCTGCAGATCAGCTACCGCTCGCCCGATCCGCAGCTTGCCGCCGACGCGGCCAACGCGATCGCGCAGTCGTACCTCGAGCACACTTACAATATCCGGCTGCGCAGCTCGGCCAGCCTGGCGGCGTTCATGGAGAAGCAGCTCGACGAGCTCAAGGCCAAAATGGAACGGTCCAGTCAGGCGCTCGCCGGGTTCGAACGCGAGCTGAATGTGATCAATCCCGAGGAGAAGACCAACATTCTCTCTTCGCGCCTGGTGCAGCTCAACGTCGAGTACACCAACGCGCAGGCCGATCATCTGAAGAAACAGGCGGCCTACGATTCGGTGCGGGGAGGGTCCATCGAAGCCGCGCTGGCAGCGTCCGAAGGCGAGACGCTGCGCAAGCTCAGCGAACACCTGAACGACGCCCGCGAGCACTTCGCCGACATCCAGACGCATTACGGCGCCAACCACCCCGAATATCGGCGCGCATTGGCGCGCTTGAACCAGGTGGAGGCGTCCATCGATTCGACGCGCAAGGAAATCGTCCAGCGCATGGCCATCGAGCTTCAGGAAAGCGAAGCGCACGAAGCCATGGTCAGCCAGGCTCTCGCCGACGCCAAGGCGGAATTCGATCACCTCAACGCGCGATCCTATCAATATCAGGCGCTCAAGCGCGAAGCGGAAGCCGACAAGAATTTATATGAGGAGCTGATCCGGAAAATCAAGGAAGCCGGCATCAACGCCGGATTCGAGAACAGCGCCATCCGCATCGCCGATCCGGCGCGGCCGGCGCTGAAGCCGGTTTTCCCCAGCCTCAGCCTGAACGCGATGCTGGCCTTCCTGTTTTCGGCGCTGCTCGCGGTAGGCGCGGCGGTGGTGAGCGATCTGCTCGACAAAACCATCCGCGATCCGGAGCAGGTGGCGCGAACGCTGCGCGCGGAAGTGATCGGAACGCTTCCGCTGATGAAGAATCGCGCCGCCGCCCTGGTGGAGGGAGGCGCGCACAGCGAGCGCGACCTGTCCGGCTTCGGCGAATCCGTCCGCACGCTGCGCAACTCCATTCTGCTCGCGAGCTTCGACCGGCGTTACCGGTCGCTTTTGGTGACCAGCGCGGCGCCCGGGGAAGGGAAGACCACCACCGCGGCCAATCTCGCCGCCGCGCACGCCGAGCAGGGCAAGAGTACGCTGCTGATCGACGGCGACCTGCGCCGTCCGAGCGTGCATCGCAATTTCAATGTGCCGAGCGTGGTGGGGCTTTCTAACGTTCTGCTGCGGGAAATCGGCTGGCGCGACGCGCTGATTCAGGTGGATTCGGTCCCGGGCTTGCAGATTCTGCCCGCGGGTCCACCCTCGCGCCGCGCTTCGGATTTGGTGGGGCGCGGAATGGTGGAACTGCTGGAGGAAGCCGCGGCCGATTTCGACCTGGTGATGCTCGACGCGCCTCCGCTGCTGGGGTTCGCCGAGCCGTTGCAGATGGCGACAGCAGTGGACGGCGTGGTGGTGGTCGCGCGCGCCGGCCAGACCAGCCGCAAAGCGGTCGCGACGGTACTCGCCACGCTGAATCGCCTGCGCGCCAGAGTCGTGGGCGTGGTGCTGAATGAGGTCCATAAAGAGATGAGCGAAAGCTACTACTACTACGGCTACTATCGCTCGTATTATCGGGCCGAGGCGAAGTGAGATTGGCCGCGAATGCGGCTGCACATAATGTCTACGACTCTCGGAATCCACGACGGGCACAACGCCTCTGCGGCGCTGATCCGCGGCGGAAAAATTGAGATGGCGCTGCAGGAAGAGCGCCTTACGCGCGTCAAGAACCAGGGCGACGCTCCGCAAGGCGTTTTGAAGCTGATCGGGGAGCGGCCCGGACGCGTCGCGCTAAACGGACTGTACTGCAACTACGGCCAATGGCTGCGCGAGGTGATCGAGAGAGACTACGACCGCTCCGCACGGTGGAAACAGCCGCTCAAGGGGACTCTCATCGATCGGGCGTATCAACAACGCAAGGCCGCGATGCGTGAAAAAGCTCTGGCGCGTTTGGGAGTTGAGCGGATGGAGGCGGTGGAGCATCATACCGCGCACGCCTCGGCGGCTTACTCCACCTGCCCGTTTGAAGGCGCGCTGGTGTTCACCTGCGACGGTTCCGGGGACCGCGTCTCGGCCACCCTCAGCATCGGGGAACAGCGCATCGCCGAGGTCTCCGAGCATGACTCGATCGGCCGGCTGTACGCGATGGTGACGCGTTACCTGGGAATGTCGCCGCTCGAGCACGAATATAAGGTGATGGGCCTGGCGCCCTACGGACGCGGCGAGGACATCGCGCGCTCTCTGCGCGAGCTGTTCGAGTTTCAGGGCCTCAAGTGGAAGCGGCGCAAAGGCGTACCGTCGATGTATGGCGCGCCTGACTTTCTGGGGCCAATATTAAAAGGAAAGCGCTTTGACGCCGTCGCGGCGGGCGCGCAAGGGTTCCTCGAGCGCATACTCACCGATTGGGTGCGGCGCGCGGTGCGGGAGACGGGAATCCGCAAGATCGCCTGCTCGGGCGGCGTGTTCATGAACGTGAAGGCCAACCTGGCGCTGCTTTCTCTCGCCGAGGTCGAGGAGATGTACGTGTTCCCCTCCTGCGGCGATGAATCGAACAGCATCGGCGCGGCGTGTCACGTGGCGGCGCGCGCGGGTGAAAAAATCCAGCCGCTGGGTGCGATCTACTTCGGCGATCCCATCACCGACGAAGAAGCCGAAGCAGCGCTCGCTGGCGCGCGCGGCTTGAAAATCCGCTACTGCGCCGATATCGAAAGCGTGGCCGCGGAAAACCTGGCCGCGGGCAGGATCGTGGCGCGGTGCAAGGGTGCAGCCGAATTCGGGGCGCGGGCGCTCGGCAACCGTTCGATTCTGGCGCGCGCCGATTCCCTCGGCTCCGTCCGCACCATCAATCGCATGATCAAGAATCGCGACTTCTGGATGCCGTTCGCTCCCTCGGTCCTCGCGGGGCGCGCCGAGGATTACTACATTAAGCCGAAACCGGTCACCTCGCCGTACATGATGTTCGCCTTCGAGTCGCGCCCGGAAAAGCGCGCCTCCTTCGCCGCGGCCATGCATCCCTGGGACTTCACC
>Ga0335081_10003108_pt1 | contig 26098 bp, 20 predicted proteins | sample Lox_Sample_35_FD_206713 | JGI IMG/M metagenome (GOLD analysis project Ga0335081, IMG submission 206713) | Soil microbial communities from Loxahatchee National Wildlife Refuge, Florida, United States - Lox_Sample_3.5 | ecosystem: Environmental > Terrestrial > Soil > Wetlands | place: USA...
GATGAGGTGGCTGATACGATCATCCGGGAGATAAAACCGACCGGGGACATGGACGTTCTGGATTTCGGCTGCGGCACGGGACTGGTGACGCTCCGGTTGCAACCTTTCGTGAAGACGATAACAGGCGCTGACAGTTCAAAGGGGATGCTCGGCGTACTCCAGGACAAGGTGAGAAGGTTCGGCTTGAAGAATGTAGAGGTCCAATTCGTGGATTTTGAAAGGGGGGGGCAGGTGGCAGGGAAGTTTCACGTGGTCGTTAGCAGCATGACCCTCCATCATATTCATGATCCTGAGCCGCTGTTTAGGCAGTTGCGCGACCTCCTGCATCCCGGCGGCATCCTCTGCATCTCCGATTTGGACAAGGAGGATGGTTCTTTCCACGGTGATAAAACCGGCGTTTTGCATTTCGGTTTTGAGCGGCCGTACCTGAAAGGGCTTCTTGAAAAGGCTGGTTTTCGGGAGATTCACGACGTAACAGCCGCGGCGGTCGTAAAAGAGATCGAGAGGAAGGGGAAAAAAACATTTACTGTTTTCCTGATAATAGGGAAAAAGTGATGGCAAGTAGGCAGGCGGCACTCGTGGTGTGGGGATGTTATACTCCGTGAATCACAAAGCGGCCTTGACACCTTCCTTGGGTTCGCTGTCCAGCAGTTCCTCTACTTTATTTAAGAGCTCATTGGGCGATACCGGCTTTGAAAGAAAGTTCACGCCATCGTCGAGCATGCCCTTTTTATGGATGATCTCGGCTGTATATCCGCTCGTAAAAAGCGCCTTGACCGCGGGGTGTGTCTTCCTGATCTCGTCATAGGTTTCTCTGCCGTTCTTCCTCGGCATGATGACATCCAGGATGAGGAGCTGGACCGCATCTCTATTTCCCCGGTATTTTTGTATCGCCTCTTCGCCATCTGAAGCCTCAATTACGGAATAGCCGGACCCCTGGAGCACCGACTTCATAAGGTTCCTGACGCTGGTATCATCCTCCGCGATCAGGAGGGTCTTTGCGCCGCTTTTCGGCACGGAGGCGTTAACACGCGTTGCGTGCTCGATCGCGATCCTGCTCAGCGGTAGGTAAATATTGAAGGTGGTCCCGATGCCCGGTTCGCTAAAGACATTGATATACCCATTGTGCTGTTTTACGATCCCATAGACGATTGCAAGACCAAGCCCAGCCCCTTTGCCTGTAGTTTTGGTAGTGAAGAACGGTTCAAAAATCCTCTCTACGGTATTCTTGTCCATGCCCGTACCGGTGTCAGTCACGGCCAGATGCGCGTGTTTCCCCAGCTTCCCATAGCCGTGTTCCTTCCCGTATTCGTTGCCCAGCTCAACGATCCCTGTTTCAATGGTCAGTTTCCCGCCTTGCGGCATGGCATCCCGAGCGTTCGTGGCGAGGTTTATCAATACCTGCTCGATCTGGCCCGCGTCCGCCTTAATGGGTAGCGGTTCACCGCGCAGAACCTGTATGATCTCGATGTCTTCCCCGATGAGCCGCTCTATGAGCTTCTCGACCCGCCTAACGATCGCGTTCATATCCACGTGCTTCGGAGCGATGATCTGCTTCCTGCTGAACGCAAGGAGGCTCTGGGTAAGATTGGCCGCACGCTCTGTTGATGCAAGAATACTGTCCACGCTCGGCCGGAGCGGATCGTTCTTATCCATCTTCATCTGGACGAGACTGCTGTATCCGATGATCGCCGTGAGAATGTTGTTGAAGTCGTGCGCCACGCCACCCGCCAGAGTTCCAACGGCATCCATTTTCTGAGCATGTCGCAGCTGTTCTTCGAGCTTCTTCTTCTCGGTGATGTCGTTGTGGATCTCGATGACCGAAAAGATCTGCCCCTGGGAATCCTTCATCGGAAAAGATTTGACCTCTGTGTAGATGGGGGTCCCTTCCTTATCGAGGTGCGTGTGGACGGAGGTGTGCGGCTCGCCCGTCTCGAATGTCTGCCGTACGGCGCAGTCTTCACCTGACTCGTAGCACGGCGAGGATATGTGGTGTGAGATCTCATAGCAGTGTCTACCTATGATATCGTGCAATGGCAGTTTGAGTTTGCTGCAGTAGGCCTTGTTGACGGAGGCAATCCTGAAGTCCCGGCTGATGACGATGAACCCTTCGTCCACGGTTTCAAGGACATTCTTGATGAACTCCTCGGAACGCCTGTGCTCGGTGATGTTCCTGAAGATCGCACGGTTCGCGGTAGGTCGTCCATCCACCGTGCTGCAGTTAATGCTGCCTTCGACCAATATCGGCCTGCCATCCTTGGTCACAAAAGTAGTGCCGATACGGTCGATTTTTTCTCCGGCCATTATTCGCTGGAAGGCATCTACACAGTCTATCCTGGAATCAGGATGGATGATATCGAGCAGTGTGAGTCGGGCGACCTCCTCCTCGGTATATCCGAGGGTCTCACGCCAGGCCCGGTTGACATACTGAAACGTGCCGTCGGAGCCTACGCTTAGGATGAGATCATTCGCGTTCTCGAACAGGTCCCGGTATTTTGCCTCGCTCTCCTGGAGCGATTTTTCCACGCTCTTCCGCTCGGTAATGTTGCGCGCTATGCTCAGAATCCCGAGCACCTTCCCGCCTTGAATTTGCGGTGTCGAAATCATTTCTCCTGTAAGATATTCTCCTGATTTCGAGAGAAATCGCAGTTCGCAGGGTGGCGGCGTCTGGCCTGCCAAAAGACGAGCGAAAATATCGAGTGCGAGGGACAGGTCCTCAGGATGGATGATTGACTGAAAATGTCTGCCAAGGTATTCAGCACATGACAAGCCGGTAATGATTTCGAACGCGGGGTTCAGGGTGGTGAATTTCCCTTCAAGGGAAAGCGTAAAGATGACGTTCTCGACGGTCTGAATGAGACTGCGATACCGCTGTTCCGATTCGCGCAGTACTTTCTCAGAAGCCCTAAGCCTTCTCATAATGAGACTGCTATAGGCAACGAAGCCGACTAGAATGAGCGTGGTAAATAGTCGCTCCAGAATTACGAGGAACGGAGGGGCCAGTAGTTGAGCGATAAAGGGCCCTCTCTTGAAAAGAAAAGCGTCTGAGACGGCGTCGGTGAGCCAGATCATAAAGACAAGGCCGATTCCGATGAAGATCATTTTCCTCGGCATGGTTTTGTGCTGTATGCTCTCTAATTCCACTTCATCCCCCTGAGAATGATGTTTGAGCGTTCGTTTGCCCGAGGCGCACCTGTACTCGAATCTTATCGGGATTCCAAGGCGAAAACTTTAATATAACGCTGCATGGTGCCGACGGTCTCGTTCGCAGTTCGATCGATTTCCTGAACGAAACAAAGCAGGAGCCGGATCTCTGTGCGGCCCTCATGCAAAAAGTGTGGCATAAAAAAACAGAACTGCTATAATGTTTAAGATCCTGAAGAAATATATTATTTCCATGATTGATGCGGTCATCTCTCACTTTACTCTCCGGGGAACACTCATTAAGGCAGAGCGGTTCGGTTCCGGGCTGATCAACGACACATACCTCTGCGAGTTCGCTGAAGTCGGCGATATTCGCAAGTACATTCTCCAGCGCATCAATACGACGGTATTCAGACATCCCGAACAGGTTATGGAGAATGTGGAGGTCGTGACCGCTCATATCGTGAGCAGACTCCTTGCGGAAGGCGTTCAAGAGCCATATGCCATTACGCCGGCGCCCATCCCTACCCGGTACGGCCGTTCATTCCACCGCGATGACTCCGGAGCTTATTGGCGCATGCTTCATTATATAGAAGCGGGAACCGTGTTTGATACGGTCAAGGATGTGCGGCACGCCTATGAGGTCGGCCGCGGTCTCGGGAGGTTCCAATCGCTGGTGTCGGATCTGTCGCCGGAACGGCTTCACGATACCCTCCCGGGTTTTCATCACACTCCGAAATACATCAAAGAATTCGACGACACGGTGAAAGCTGATGTCAAGAACAGGGCAGCCGGCGTCGATACCGAGATAGAGTTCGTGTCACGAGGGCGCTATCTTGCTCCCCTGCTAACGGATCTGATGAACGGCGGTCAGTTGCCGGTGCGAGTGGTACATAACGACCCCAAGGTGAACAACGTGCTGATTCATGTGGCGACAGGCGGGGCCCTGTGCATGATCGACCTGGATACGGTCAATCCCGGTATCGTTCACTTCGATTTTGGCGACTGCGTGCGCTCCGCGGCCAACCCTGGAGGGGAGGATGCGGAGGACTTGAGCAAAGTCGGTCTTGATCTGCCTCTCTTCGAAGCGGTAGCTCGAGGATATCTGCGCGAGGCGGGCGACTTCCTTGCGGAGAAAGAGGTCGAGATGCTGCCCGCATCGGTGAAAGTGATCACCTTCGAGCTCGGCCTCCGCTTTCTGACCGATTATCTCAGGGGAGATACGTATTTCAGGACCAAATATCCCGACCACAATTTGCATCGGGCACGCGTCCAGTTCAAGTTGCTTGAGAGCATCGAAAAGACCGAGGAAGACATCGCCGTCATCGTGAAAAAGGCCATGGATACCGGAGACAGATGATATCCGTCTATGCGATGACCCTAGAACGCCCCGTCCTTATTCGGCGAATCCAATGGCACGGGCTGGCCGCATTCCCACATTTCTACGATCTTTTCACTACGGAATCGGAACAAGTGCACAGCCGCTACACCCCGATCACCTGCGTGCAGCACAATGTGGGAGTACACGGTCACCAGGTCGCCATCGCCCAGCACGTACTTGACTGTGAGCTGCTTGTTCGGGAACTGGGCGTGATTCTCCAACATTGCCTGTTTCAGGGCCGAAAAACCCGCGGGATAGAAAAGATTGTGGTGCTTGCCTTGCGGGTCGACGTGCGTCTGATAAGCTTCATCGATGCGGCCTGCCACGATGAGCTGCAGGAATTCCACGGCTGCTTGCTTGTGGGCGTCGTTGTCTATCATAAATGAGCACCGATGGTCATTTTTTCGCCAGGAGCTCTTCAAGACGACCGAGGCTTTGTTTCCAGCCTTCCTCCATGCCTGCAAGAGCTCCCTCCGCTGCGGGCGTCGACTTCACGACGTCTGCCTGCACCGTGAGTTTCGTCTTCTTGCCCAGCCCAACGAACGTGATGGTATTGAGATTTTCGAGCTGGGGATCACCAGTTTCATCCTCGAGGGCGCTGCTGGTGAAGACGAGCCGCTCAGGTTGTTTGATTTCGCGAAAGACGCCCTTCATGGGATATACGGTACCATCAGGCCCGCGCATATTGATGCGGATTGCACCACCCGGCCGCACGTCTAATTCACAGACAGGGTTCGTGAAACCATCGGGACCCCACCACTGAGCCATAAGTATCTGGTCAATCCATGCCTTGAACACGAACTCGCGCGGCGCGTTAACGATGCGCGTGATGACGAGTCCCCACTCCCTAGACCTCACTGCCAAATTAGTTCTTTTCGTCATGTTATTTCTCCCTTTCTACAGGCTGATAGTAGAGCAGAACATCCCCATTACCGAACGTCCTTGCTTTTGTAAGTTTCAAGTTCAGCCTGTCCTTGATGCCTCGAAAAAGAGGTTTCCCGTTACCCAAGACCAGGGGATTTACCATAATCCGGTATTCATCTATCAAACCTTGTTGGGCAAACTGAGATAATATGCTGCCGCTGCCAAGCAGCGCGATGTCCTTGCCGGACTGCTTTTTTATTCTCTTAATTTCTTCCTCGATATTGGCTTTCACCAGTCTGGTATTGTGCCATTCGGCCTTTTCGAGAGTCTTTGAAAAGACGATCTTGGGCAGTGTATTCATCTTTTCAGCAACAATCGGATCGTTTTTTATCGCATCCGGGGTCGGCCAGTAGCTTGCCATGAGCTCATACGTCACTCGTCCAAATATGAGCGTGTCCACGGAATTGAGCATATCGATGGCATAGCCATTGAACTCGGCATCCACGGTATGCCAATCTATTTCTCTGTTCGGTCCCTCAAAGTAGCCATCAAGGGTCACCAGATTGAATACGAATAATTTTCTCATTTGCTTTCTCCCTTTAACTCTCTGGTCCCTTGCTGTAATGTAGTACAACCTTGCCCGACTTGAACGTTTTTGTTTTTATCAGGTTTAATTTGTGCCGCTCCTTTACATCTTTGAACAAAGGTTTTCCTCCTCCCATGACCAGGGGGTTCACAATGAGATGGTATTCATCAATCAAACCGAGATTCATAAACGTTGACACTAGTCCAGCGCCGCCCAGGAGAACCATGTCTTTGCCGGGCTGTTGTTTCATTTTAAGAATTTCCTCCGCAATATGATTTTTAATAATCCTTGTGGTCTTCCATTCGACCTTTTCCATGGTCTTTGAAAAAACGAGCTTTTGCATGTTATCGGCTAGGCGCGCATATTCAATTTCATTCTTGGTGCTGGACGGGTTCGCGGGCGCGGCAAGCCAGTATTTTTCAAAGGCCGGATACATCACGCGTCCAAGCAGCAAGGTATCTGCTGACCTTTGCAGTTCGAGAACATCATTCCATGTTTCTTCATCCTCTTTCATTGCCCAATCTAATTCTCCCCTGGGTCCTTCAATAAAGCCATCAAGTGTTACCTGCATCGCGAGAATTACTTTTCTCATTTTATTATCTCTCCCTTCACGGCCTCTTCTGGCATGGGCGCGTTGACCGGGAATTAAACGGGTTTTCCTTCAATCTCCGCCCCCCGGACGCCAGGATACCGAGGGATACGACCAAAGCCTTACCCAGGTGTGCGATCATATATATTTTCATCGCATACCTGACCTCTTGCACCTGAAACACAATCCGCGTTAATGGGACAAAATTTGCCCTCTTTCACCCTTAACTTAATTCTAGCAGAAAAAAGGGGGCTGGGAGCGGGATAGCAGACTATGAGACGGAGAACAGCGGCTCCATTGCTCGACCAAGCGGTCGTCTCGCTTATCTGTTCCTTTTCTTAGATGCTGTCGCAACGTTAGAGGAGCAGACTGAAATTATGAAGGTCTAGTTTTGTTTCGCGTTCCCGAGGTCATGGCGGTACGATTTTATTTTACGTGTAAAAAGTACTTGACCTCTGCTTGCACTAAAATCCTGTTTCTCAGCCCCTTGAATAATGCTATAATCCTCCATGCGTCTCATCGCCGACCTTCACGTCCACTCACACTATTCGCGCGCAACAAGCAAAGACATGTCGCCCGAAGGCATATGGAAATGGGCGCAGCTCAAAGGTGTCAACGTCATCGGTACCGGAGACTTTACCCATCCCGGGTGGCTCAAGGAACTGAGCGAAAAGCTGGAACCCGCAGGTCGTGGGTTGTTTAAGCTCAAAAAGGAATACCTGACCGATGACGTTCCCGAGTCGTGCAAAGACGATGTCTACTTCCTCCTTTCCGCGGAGATTAGCTGCATCTACAGCAAGGGTGGAAAGACCCGGAAGGTGCATTCCATCATCCTCGCGCCTGACTTTACTAGCGCCGCGCGATTGAATCTATCCTTGTCGAAAATCGGGAACCTCAATGCTGACGGCAGGCCTATCCTGGGGCTCGGGGCAAAGGAACTTTTGAAGATCACGCTCGACGCTTCATCCGACAACCTGTACATACCCGCCCACGCATGGACGCCGCACTTCTCGATCTTCGGCGCCGCCTCGGGCTTCGATTCCCTGGAAGAATGTTATGAAGAGCTAACCCCGCATATCCCCGCAATAGAGACGGGGCTTTCATCAGATCCGCTGATGAACTGGCGCCTTTCAACTCTCGACCGGATCACACTTGTCTCCAATTCCGATGCCCACTCAGCTCCCAAAATCGGGCGTGAAGCGAATATCCTTGACACCGAAATTTCGTACGACTCCCTTATGAATGCCATTAAGACGCGTAAGGGGTTCCTGGGCACCATCGAGTTCTTCCCTGAAGAGGGGAAATATCATTATGACGGTCACCGGAACTGCGGCGTGAGCCTCTCTCCCAAGGAGACGATACATCACGACTACCTCTGCCCAGTCTGCGGGAAAAAATTGACCGTCGGCGTGATGCATAGGGTTGAAAAGCTCGCGGACCGGGAGCACGGGTTCAAGCCCGCAGATGCGCCTGCTTTTACATCCATCATCCCCTTACCGGAGATCATAGCAGAGGGTTATAAGTGTGGTGTGAGCACAAAGAAGGTGGATTCTCTTTATTTTCGTCTGCTCGCAGAGCTCGGCAATGAATTCAGGATCCTCCTGGGTGCTCCGCTCGATGATATCGAACGCGCCGGCACGCCGCTCCTTCGCGAAGCTATCTCGCGCATGCGCGCAGGCAACGTGCATATCGCGCCCGGGTATGATGGGGAATACGGGAAAATAAGGATATTCGAGGAAATGGAGAGGAAAGGGATAAAAGGGCAGCTCAAGCTCTTGTAAAAAACTACGATGCAGGACCGGATGAGAGGAACCATCTCATACTCATATCATGAAAAAGAAAACCGTTTCATCCTTATTCCTCATAAGTACTATCGCCGCAGCCGCGATTACTTTTATTTTGGTGGGTAAGAGAACAGTAGATAACACCGATAGAAGCTATACCTGACATGCCGAGTATAACGAAAAAAGTGTTGGGATCTTTATCGTTTGCAGAAAGAAAACAGGAAAAATAAGGAGCGACGCGAACAAGCTTGGTGCTGCCCTGAATGCCGCTGATGCAGATCCACGGTCAACGCGGACCCTGGCAGAAAAAGGACCCGGTCACCCTCCGAAAGCAAAGATGATGAAGGTTGAAAATGACGTGGCATTCGTTGAAATAATAAATGCAGGATATTTAACTCAAAGGATGGGCGCATCAGGAGCCCAGGATTATCCTTCTTCTGCAATCTATAAACTTGCAGAAAATAGCCAGAGCAAAAAAATAAACCTTATTTTTTGACGAAGGCGATCATGCTGTGCCGGGGTTTATACCCGGGATACTTTTGCAAATCATAAAATTGAAATTGAGGACAGACGGCTTCGCTGATGGGAATTCCCTCATACCAAATATTTGACGGCCTTAACGAATTTCAGGAAAAGGCCGTGAAAACCATCGACAGACCACTTTTGGTCGTCGCCGGTCCTGGGACGGGGAAGACACGTACCATCGTCCGCAGGATTGTTTATCTCATTCAGCAAGGTGCCCTTCCGGAGGACATCCTTGCCGTAACGTTTACGAACCGCGCTGCGAGGGAGATGCGGGAGCGTGCCGCAGCCTTGCTCGGGAACGTAGCCGGGAAGGTATTCATTGGCACGTTTCACGCCCTCGGCCTCAGGATCATCAGGGATTGCCGTGGAGATGATTTTTCTATATACAGCAGGGATGAGCAGATCGAGCTCCTGAAGTCGTTGATGAAAAATTCGACCAAGAAAGCTCAGCGAGCTGTTGAGGGGATATCGAGGATAAAGAATTTTCTAGAAGACGCAGATAGTGAAGTACAGGAAGCTTACGAATCCTATCAGGCTGCACTAAATCTGCGCAATGCGTTCGATTTGGACGACCTCATCAAGATACCGATCGCGATCCTCCAAAACAGCGAGACCGCTCTAAAATACCAGAACAGATTCAGGTACATCATCGTCGATGAATATCAGGACATCAATCCTGCCCAATACGTTCTGTTAAGGCTCCTTGCGGGAAGCAGCGGAAATGTCTGCGTTGTGGGAGACGCCGATCAGGCGATCTATGCTTTTCGCGGGGCAGACCTTGAAAACTTTCTGAACTTTGAGAAAGATTTTCCCGGCGCGGCATGGATAACTCTCACCGAGAACTATCGGTCATTGGGCATCATATTAAACGCCGCCGACAGCCTGATCAAGAATAATCAAAAACGCATCGAGAAGGAGCTCATTCCTACGAGGGAAGAAGGACGGCGGGTCTCCGTCACGTCCGTGCCTGATGAGCGCGCCGAAGGCACAGCCATCATTGAAGAGATAGAAAAACGCCTAGGCGGGACAAGCCATTTTCAGATGACACGGAACAGCTTGAGTCGAGACGATCCAGAGAGCTCCTTCCGGTTTTCTGATTTTGCGGTCGTCTTCAGGACCAATGCTCAGGCAAAGGCTCTGGAAGAGGCTTTCGCGGCATCAGGCATTCCTTACCAAATAGTCGGACGCCGCAAGAGCGCTCAGAGAAAAGAAATTGAGGAGACCGTCACCTATCTCCAGTCGCTGATTCACCCTGACATAGACGCCCAGCCGGACCTGACTGATGTAAAGGAAGCAAAGCTTCTGTCCGCGGCGGATTTCTTCGACCCCCGTGCCGATGCCGTTACTCTTATGACCCTCCACATGGCAAAAGGGTTGGAGTTCCCGATCGTGTTCATCACGGGATGTGATGATGGCCTGATTCCTTGCACCCTCATGAAGGCTGATGTGGACATCGAAGAGGAACGAAGACTTTTCTACGTCGGCATGACGCGGGCAAAGAATGAACTGTTTCTCATCTCCGCGCGGAGCCGGTTCCTGTACGGCCAGAGGCTTGACCCTTCGCCAACGCCTTTTCTCCGAGAGATCCCAGAAAAGTATATCCAGGTGAGCGTAATGCCCGATAGGGACAAGAAACAGAAGGAAAAAGACAGCCAGCTGAGGCTTTTTTAATTAGCCTCTTACCATTGCCAGGTCTTGGGAGAGAGGAGGTCGGAGGTCTGCCGTGCCGACAAAAGTCAAAATTATCAAAAAAGATCTTATCCTGGATGCTGAGCTTTTCGACACGCACTGCGCAAAAGCGATCGCGGGGATCCTTCCTATCGAGGCAAGATCGAACGAGTGGGGAGATGAGTTCTATTTCGAGATCCCCGTCAATATGCCGGTCGATGAGACTGCGACAACAACGGTAAAGGCAGGAGACATAGGGTTCTGGCCTCCGGGGAACGCCCTTGCCATCTTCTTCGGACCCACGCCCATGAGTAGTGGAAGCGATCCGGTGCCCGCGAGTGCAGTGAACCTCGTGGGAAGGATTTTAAGTGACGCGACGGTGCTGAAGAAATCAAAGGGAGCGAGGAACATACGCATTGAGAGGGCATAACTTTGTATTTTCTCTCCCGCTTCTTTGGCCGATTGTGTGTGCGTACCTTTTCACGGGATACAGGTGTTCTGGAAACGCCGGGGGAAAAGCAAAAGTTCGTTTTTACCGACTCCTGAGCAGTTCGGCTATAATGGCTGGCGTCGAGCATGCCACCATCTATGCTAATACTTAGCCAAATTCAAGGAGCACGGGCCGCAGGTAAAAGTGCTGCCGGGATGGCCCGAACGATGCATGCGGCCGACCGCAATCGGCATGCAAAGCACGGCAGAGCACCGGGTTGCCAAAAAAAACACGGTCATGATTAAACAGAAAGCTGATTCCGGATGTTCAGAGGAAATTTATTTACCAACCCTTTGAGGAGAAGATCCAATCTTTAAAATTCGTTTCCGCTGGATGCGGGCGAACTAGAGATTCTTGCAAACACACTCAATCCACTTGATGATTCTCTCCTCTTTACCTCCCCCTTCCATGTGTGTTAATATGCTATTGTGAGCATACAGCCGATCATCATTTCACGATCTGAACATTCTCTTTCCCGCAAGTGGATTAGTCCCAACGCGCTCCGAGTACTCTATCGTTTGAAGGAAAAAGGGTACCATGCATACCTTGTCGGGGGCGGGGTGCGCGACCTGCTGCTCGGCCGGGAACCCAAGGATTTCGATATTGCCACCGATGCCAGGCCCCATGAGGTCAAAAAGGTCTTCCGAAACTGTCGACTTATCGGTCGACGGTTTCGTCTCGCCCACATCCACTTCCACAACGAGATTATTGAAGTCGCCACGTTCCGTGCTCTGGCGGTCGAAGAACCGGAGATCGAAGGAGGTCCCGAAACCGCGGATCAACCTCCCCTCTCGGCCATACAACCGCCGGCTGAAAGCGCGGCGTCTGACGCGCAGGCTCCGCAGCCTGCGGAGAGGCCCCGTCCTCCGCGGCTTCTCATGACCGAGGATGGCATGATCCTGCGGGACAATGTTTTCGGAACGCCGGAAGAGGACGCGCTGCGGCGCGATTTCACGGTGAATGCGCTCTTTTATAATATCACGAATTTTTCCATCATTGACTACGTGGGGGGAATGCAGGACCTCCGGCTCGGGCTCATCCGGATCATCGGCGATCCCGTTGTCCGTTTCACCGAGGATCCTGTGCGCATAGTGCGGGCCGTGCGTTTTGCCGCCATGCTCGGGTTCGACATCGAGGAGAATACGTACCACACTATACTTGAACTGAAGGACCGGCTGGCGCTGGCGTCACCTTCGCGGATGTACGAGGAAGTGCTCAAGCTCTTTCTGCTCGGCGAGGGGGAGAAGACCTACCAGCTTCTTAGGAAGACCGGAATTTTCGGAGTCATATTCCCTCGTCTGAATGAGTGGGTGGACACGGAGGCCGATGGTTTCCCTCATACCTGGATCGGCAAGGCCCTCGAATGGGTTGATGCGTGCGTGCAAGCGGGGAGACAGGTCCCGCCGCATATCCTGTTTTCCCTCATGTTCGGGCAGCTCATGGAGGAAAAATCGGAGGAACTCAGGAAATCCGGCGCATCCGCGCTAGACGCCATTACACAGACAGTGACCGAGTTCCTCTCGGAGGAGTCGCAGCGGGTGATGATCCCGAAGAAGGTTGGGCTTCCGATGCGCGATATTTACTGGAATCAGTACCGTTTTGAGAAAACCACCGGCAAGCATCCGCTCTATTTTCTCAGAAGGCCCGGGTTTGCCGATGCATTCGAGTACCTGCGCTTTACGAGCGAGGCCACGGGTGAGAAAAAAGAGCTCCGCGCCTGGTGGAAGGAGTTCATTAAGAACCATCCTCTTTCTCCGGGCGAGGAAAAGGAAATTCAGAAGGGCCATGAGAAGCGGAGCAGGCCGACTAGGAGAAGAAGGAGACGCGGTGGGAAAGGCAAATCTGAAACAAGAAAACCTAACAAATAAAACATAACCTTTTTGATTCGCAATGAGCGCAAAGTTTTATGTAATTTCCGAATAGAAGATTCCATGTTCAAGCGACGTCGCGGTAAATTTGCTTTAATATTTCCTGAGTCTTATGTCTAAGCCACCGCGGTTTTTTATATCCCCCGAGCAGGTTTCCGGCCCCGACATCACCGTCACGGATGAGGACGTGCGCCATATCGCAACGGTGTTGCGCATGAAGACCGGCGATCATCTGCTGCTGTGCGACGGACGGGGGACCGAGTACACCGTGAAGATTTCCAATATCAACACATCTACAATCAAAACGAATATCCTGGGACAAATCACGAGGGAGATCAGGTATCCGCTCATCACCCTTGGCCAAGGGCTGCCAAAGTCCGACAAGATGGACTGGATCGTGCAGAAGGCCACAGAGCTCGGCGCTACGTCCATCGTGGCGCTCATCACCGAGCGGACCATCGTGAAGGTCAAAGACGAAGAAAAACGTCTTATGCGATGGCGGAGGATCTGCCGTGAAGCGGCCATGCAAAGCAATCGTGCAGATATCCCGAAGGTGGAGGGGATTCAGACCTTTAAAGATTATATCCAGACGCTAGCTCCCCGACCAGGGACCCTCCTCCTCCTCCCCTGGGAAGAGGGAACGGAGTCAATCAAAGGTGTGCTTCGGGGAAGGCCCGGAGTAAAAAATATCGTCGTCCTCATCGGTCCCGAAGGCGGATTCTCTGCGGCCGAGGCTGCATTGGCGCAAGAAAAGGGTTTTCATGCGGTAAGCCTGGGCCCGAACATCCTCCGTGCCGAAACCGCGGCCGTGGCTGTGCTCGGCATGATCGGATACGAGTACTTGTAAAGGAAGCCCCGGGTCCCCCCTTCACAAGGGATGGACTGACCGGCTCCCTGATTTTCGATCACGGAGAGATGGGGTGTCCTCAGACGGCGACCCTTGTGCTAATCGGAGGATCACATCCTATGACAGGTCTTTCTTTTCTTACTAGATTCGCGTGACTTTCCATTGCCGCGGCGATTCTTACTATCGGGCTCAAGACCGGGGCGTACCTTGTCACGTGCTCGGTGGGGTTGCTGTCGGTCGAGCTGGGATCGCTTATCAATCTTGTTGAAGCGCTCATGGCGCTGGCAATGCTGACGATTGCCGCCCGGCCGGCGGATGACGACCACGCATACGGCACCCATCCAGGGATTAGCGGACTCTCAATGAGGAGAGCTTCGCACCGAGTCAGACACTACGGTCCCGGGGATACAGGCCCTGAAGTAGGCGACCCAGCGGGCCCCGCCAGCGCTATTGCGTTCCAGCCGGTTCCTCCCGGTATTTTCCTTGACACAAAAACAGTAGAGATGTTAATATCAACATCTACAGAAAGGCGGACTTCATGAAACTGGCGATTGGCTGCGACCACGGCGGCTGGGAACTCAAGGAAGAAATCGCAAAATTCATAAAAACAGTCAAGAATATAGAGCTCGTTGACTATGGGGCCGCGGGCAAGGACTCCGTGGACTATCCGGACTACGGGAAAAAGGTCTCCGAGGCGGTTTCGAACAGAGGCGTGGATCGTGGCATCCTGATATGCGGTACGGGCATCGGCATGTCCATCGTCGCCAACCGGTATCCGAACGTGCGGGCTGCGCTCTGTCATGACCATTTCACAGCGCAGATGAGCCGGCTGCACAACGATGCCAATGTTCTGGTCATGGGCGGGCGGGTCATCGGCAAGGGTGTTGCAGTGGAAATGGTGAAGACCTGGTTAGAGACCGAATTTGAAGGCGGGCGCCACCAGAAGCGGTTGGATAAGATACAGGAAATAGAAAAATCGATAAAAGGATAACACCATGTCAGGACTCAAAGAGACGGACCCCGAAGTCTACAACGCGATCAAGGGAGAGGACGAGCGCGAACTCTCCAAGATTGTCCTTATCGCATCGGAAAACTACGTGAGTCAGGCGGTGCTCGAGGCCCAGGGCTCGGTCTTCACGAATAAATATGCCGAGGGATACCCTAACCGGCGCTACTACGGTGGATGCGAGTTTGCCGATCAGGTCGAGTTGCTAGCCATCGAGCGTGCAAAGGCGCTCTTCGGCGCCGAACACGTGAATGTCCAGCCCCACTCGGGTTCGCAGGCCAACATGGCCGCGTACTTCAGTGTGCTCCAGCCCGGCGATACCATCCTGGGTATGGCCCTCCCGCACGGCGGGCACCTAACCCACGGAGCGTCGGTCAGCTTTTCGGGCATGCTTTACAAGTCCTTCTCCTACGGCGTGGACAAAAAAACAGAGTTGCTCGATTATGACGAAGTAGAGCGGCTTGCCATGGAGCATAAGCCCAAAATGATCGTCTCCGGATACAGCGCCTATTCGAGGACCCTCGATTTCCCGAGGTTCCGGAGGATCGCCGACAAAGTCGGCGCGTACCTGATGGCAGACATTGCTCACATCGCCGGGCTCATCGCGGCGGGTGAACATCCGAGTCCGGTGCCCTACGCGGACTTCGTGACGACGACGACGCACAAGACCTTGCGCGGCCCGCGCGGGGGCATGATCATGTGCATGGAAAAGTTCGCCAAGGCAGTGGACAAGGCCATCTTCCCCGGGATCCAGGGCGGGCCGCTTGTGCACGTGATCGCGGCCAAGGCCGTCTCGTTCAAAGAAGCGCTCATGCCAGAGTTCAAGGACTACCAGCGTCAGGTCGTGAAGAACGCAAAAGCACTGGCACGGCGGCTGACCGCGGACGGGTTTCGCATCGTTTCGGGGACCACTGAAAATCACCTGATGCTCGTGGACCTGACTCCCAAGAACATCACCGGCAAGGATGCCGAGATCGCCCTTGACGCCGCTGGCATTACGTGCAACAAGAACAGCATCCCGTACGACCAGAAGCCTCCGGTGACGACGAGCGGCATACGGCTCGGCACGCCGATCGTGACCACGCGCGGCATGCGCGAGCCAGAGATGAAGGTCATCGGCGACCTCATCTGCGAAGCGCTAGCGAACATCAACGCGCCCGACAAGCTTGCGGCTCTCAAAGAGCGAACCAAGGCATTCTGCACGAAATTCCCCCTGTTCGCGATGGAAAAGGCCGGGGTGTAAATATAATATATTCCCAAAATCTCAAGATCAAAAGTTCCAAAGAATAACCAATTATCTCATTTTCAACTACAAACAGTTTGATGTTTGACATTTTGGTTATCGGAACTTATTTGGGATTTGGTACTTATGATTTGGAGCTTGCTATGACCAGACCTTCCTGGGACGAATATTTCATGGAGATCGCGCACCTCGTGAAGAAGCGCGCCACGTGCCTCCGGCGTCAGGTCGGTGCCGTGATCGTCAAGGACAAGAACGTCCTCGCGACGGGGTACAACGGCGCGCCCTCCGGCATCGAACATTGCCTCGAGCGCGGTTGCCTGCGCGAGCAGCTCAGCATCCCGTCGGGCGAGCGGCACGAGATCTGCCGCGGCCTGCATGCGGAGCAGAATGCGATCATCCAGGCGGCCAAGCACGGCACGAGCATCGAGGGTGCCACTCTCTACTGCACGAACCAGCCCTGCGGCATCTGCGCCAAGATGATTATCAACGCGGGCGTGAAGCAGATCATCTATGAGGACGGCTACCCTGACGCCCTGGCCGCGGAGATGCTGAACGAATCCGGTATCAAGATCACGCACTATAAGAAATCAGAACCAGTTCGCAGCTGATAGCTCTTGGTTGATAGTAGTTGCTGTGAGCTTCGAACCATGAGACAAGAGCCATAACGAGCCAAACCATGCGCTGTCCCTATTGTTCCAGCATTGACAATAAAGTTGTGGATTCCCGGATGGGGAAGGAAGGCGACTCCATCCGGCGCCGGCGCGAGTGCCTCAAGTGCGAGGGGCGGTTCACCACGTACGAGCGCGTTGAAGAAGTGCTGCCGTCGGTCATTAAGAAGGATGGGCGACGCGAGCCCTTTGACCGGTTGAAGATCTTGAACGGGCTCAAGAAGGCATGCGAGAAGCGTCCCATAAGCACGGAGATGCTCGAAAAGACCGTGGAGGAGATCGAGAAGTCACTCCAGGAAAAGGGTCTTAAGGAAATACCGAGCACGGTCATTGGCGGCGAAGTAATGGAACGGTTGCACAAACTGGACGAAGTCGCCTACGTCCGTTTCGCTTCGGTCTACCGGTCTTTCCGGGACATTAACGAGTTTATGAGCGAGCTCAAGGACATCCTGAGCAACAAGGAAATGAAGGCCGTGAAGGAGACCACCGAAAAACCGCAGAAGCCTGAAGACAAAAGTCCGAAGCCGGAGAAATTATCCTTGCCTCTTGACACGTAGACTCTTAACCTGTGTGATCACATCCTATGACCGACCTTATCGCTGATATAGCCGTCGGTGTTTCCGTAAACAAAACCTTCCATTACCATATACCCGAGGAGATGAACGGACGTCTTGTACCCGGTTCGCGCGTGCTCGTCCCGTTCGGAAGCAGGCGCATCACTGGAACGGTGATCGGCTTTTCGAACAAGACCGATGCGGCTGGACTCAAATCCATCATCGAAATCCTCGACTATCCTCTCATGACGGAGCTCCTCACCCTCGCTCGCTGGATGTCCGAATATTATATGTATCCCCTCGGTCAGACCATCGATGCCCTGGTGCCCAAAGCTGTTTCGCGCGCAAAACCAAAGAAGAAAAAATATATCCACCTGCTGTCAGTCCCTCTCGCCGGCGGGGAGCAAGGTAAGGTGAGGGGAAAGAAGCAAGCTGAGATTGTGCGCCTTCTTTCAGAAATGGGCGAGATGACTAGCGATGATCTCCGCGCATTCTCGTCTCAAACCATAAGATCCCTGTGCAATGCCAGGATCATCGAGATCATTGAGCGGGAAACCTCCGTGGCTGCAGTACCAGAAGGGTTTACCCCGAGCACCCCTCCCGTGCTCATGCCCGAGCAGTCCGGGGCAGTACAGGGAATCACAGAAGCGGTTGCCGCCAAACGCTTCGAGGTGTTCCTGCTCCATGGCGTGACCGGGAGTGGCAAGACCGAGGTTTATCTCCAGATCATCGCGAGGCTTGCCAATACGGGCAGCGGTGCAATCGTGCTGGTGCCCGAGATCGCGCTCACGCCGCAGCTCCTCGCAAGGTTCAGGGGGCGCTTCGGCAACCGCGTCGCCGTCCTTCATAGCGGGCTCACGGACCGCGAGCGGGCCGACGAATACCGGCGAATTCAGGCAGGTCAGGTGGATGTCGCCGTTGGCGCTCGTTCGGCGATCTTCGCCCCATTCGAACACATAGGGCTTATCATAGTCGACGAAGAGCATGAGAATTCATACAAACAGGATGAGGGGCTCCGTTATCATGCGCGGGACGTTGCGGTCATGCGCGCAAAGTTCCAGGGCGCCGTTGCTGTGCTTGGCTCTGCCACACCATCCCTTGAAAGCTACTACAACGCAAAGAGCGGCAAATACCGTTATCTCCATATGGCGAACCGCGTGGACCATCGTCCCATGCCCGAGGTGGCAGTGGTCGATCTGAAAGTCCTGCCCAAGTCCTCGCTCTATTCCCCTGTTCTCGTTGAGCAGATCAGGCAGCGGCTCGAAAAAAACGAGCAGGCTCTCCTCCTCCTGAACCGTAGAGGATTCTCGTCCGTGCTTATCTGCGGGGACTGCGGCGAAGCCGTGAAATGCCCGAGCTGCAGCGTGTCGCTCACCTTTCACAAGGCGGAACAGAAGCTCAAGTGCCACTACTGCGGGTACCTCATTCGACCGCCGGACCGATGTCCATCGTGCTCGAGCATCAACCTGAAGTTGCTCGGCTCAGGCACGCAGAAGATCGAAGAAGAGCTGAAGGCGCTCTTTCCCGGTGCACGGATTAAGAGAATGGACAGCGACACGGTCAAAGGCAGGCAGGCGTACGATACGCTGCTCCAGCAGGTTGACCGGCGGGAGGTGGACATCCTGCTCGGTACGCAGATGGTCGCGAAGGGACACGATTTCCCGTCGGTGACGCTTGTGGGCGTCGTGGACGCCGATGTTGGGCTAAATCTGCCTGACTTCCGGTCATCGGAAAAGACCTTCCAGCTCATCACCCAGGCCGCTGGGAGGGCCGGACGGGGTGAGACCGTGGGTGAAGTGATCATCCAGACCATGAACCCGCGCCACTATTCTATCCAGCACAGCAGAACCCACAACTACGAAGGGTTCTATGATGAAGAGATTTCATACCGCAGGGAACTCGGGTATCCGCCTATCGGCCGGATCATCAAGCTCGAAGTGAAAAGTGCCAATGAGTCCCACGCCGCTGAAGCGGCGAAGAGCGCGCAGAACCGCATGCGCAGCCTGATGAGGGGAAAAGATACCATCCTCCTCGGGCCCGCGCCCGCGCCGATAGCAAGGGTGCGCGGCCAGTATCGGTTCCAGCTGCTTCTGCTTTCTCAGAAACGTGACCTGATCAGGTCCCTGGCAGCAGAGGGTAGGAATATCGTGGAAGAGAAGTTTGGCAGGAAGTGCAAGGTAATCGTGGATGTGGACCCCATGAATTTGATGTGATGTGTATGAGGCAAATGAAATTGTTGCCAAAATGGAAAAAATTTTCCGCAAAGACGCTAGAGTGCAAAGAAAACATTGAATTTCATTCCAAGCTTATAAAAGTTTTCGCAGGATTTGCGCATATGCGATGAGAATCTTTTTGTTTTGGCTTGCCCGAGTCAGGGAATAATCGATGCCAGCCTCAGTGCGCCAGAGGAGGGCCACTGGATGTCTCGGCCCGTTTCATCAGGAATACGAGAGGGAGAACGCAGAGGATCAGTGCGCAGATGGTCAGGAAGGCATCAGTGAACGCAAGGGTCATAGACTGCCGGATCAGTTCCCCGTACATCAGGCCGCCGGCATTGGCAGCTGGCAGCCCGTGCGATCCCAGGAAAGCCCCTATTTTGTCCCGGTAAATAGAATAAGCCGGATCGAAAGGGTTCAGGTGCTCTACAAGACGCGTCTGGTGAAACTGGGCCCGCCGGGAGAGCATGGTCGTCGTAAAGGCGATGCCTACGCTGCCCCCCAGGTTCCGGAGCAGGTTGTATAGAGAGCTTGCCTCGGTCATGTTCTCCCGAGGGATGTGGGAGAGGGTCATCGTCGTGAGCGGTATGAAGGTCAAACCCATGCCGATGCCGAGGATCGTCCGGGGCCAGACAAAGGTCCAAAAATCCGTGGTGAGATTGAATAGCGACATCATGTAGGTGCTGAGGGCGCAGATCGTTATACCAACGGCGAGAAGGCGCTTGGGATTGACTTTGCCTACAAGTTTGCCAGCAAAAGGCATTGCGAGCATAGTGGCTAAACCGCCGGGACCGAGCACAAGGCCGGCATAAAACGACGTATACCCCATGATCGACTGGAGAAAAATGGGCAGAAGCACGATGCTCCCGAAGAGGTTCAAAAAGACGAAGAACATCACCGTGGCGCCGCTCGTGAACGTGCGGTCCTTGAACAGCCGGAGGTTGACGATGGGATGTTCGGAATAGTACTCATTGATCACCAGGAGCACGAGCGATACGGCCGAGATGATTGCGAAGGTCACAATGAGGTTCGAAGCAAACCAGTCCTCATTCTCCCCTTTATCGAGGATGAACTGGAGAGAGCCCAGGCCGGCGGCAAGGAACGCAAGGCCCCAATAGTCGATCTTCATCTTGACGCGCTTCATGTACGGCGGGTCCTGGATGACGATGATGTTCATGATGATGGAAAGGATGCCGATGGGGATGTTGATATAGAAGATCCAGCGCCAGGACCAGTTGTCCGTGATCCAGCCGCCGAGCACGGGGCCGACAATGGGACCGAGCATGGCGCCCATGCCGAAGATGGCCATGGCCGTGCCGTGTTTTTCACGGGGAAAGGTTTCAAGCAGGATCGACTGGCTCAACGGAACGAGCCCGCCGCCTCCGATGCCCTGGATGATCCTGAAGACCACGAGGCTTTGGAGGCTCCAGGCTGACCCGCACATGAACGAGCTAAAGGTGAAGAGGGCTATGGAGGCGATAAGGTAATTTTTTCTACCGATAAGCCGGGAGAGCCACCCTGCCATAGGAATGATGACGGCGTTCGACACGAGGTAGGCGGTGATGGTCCATGTGGACTCGTCAATGCCTGCGGACAACGATCCCCTAATGTGATTGAGCGAGACGTTCACGACCGACGTGTCGATGATCTCAATCAGCGTCGGGAGCATTACCGTGAGTGCGACGAGGCCACGGCTCATGGTGCCTCTGTTCATTTTGCGATCACCGTGGGCACTACAGACATGCCGATCCTCAGGATGTGGTCCTTGTCCGTTCCTTCCTCGAGGACGATCTTGACCGGAATCCGCTGTACTACCTTGACATAGTTGCCCGTGGCGTTCTCCGCGGGGAACAATGAAAAAGTCACGCCTGTCCCGGCCATGATGCTGTCGACCTTGCCTCTAAACACCTTCCCCGGATAAGAGTCCACCTCGATCTTCACGGACTGTCCCGGGCGGATGTTCTCCATCTGTGTCTCTTTAAAGTTCGCCGTTACCCAGATGTCATTCAGTCCGACCACGGCCATAAGCGGCTGGCCTGGCTGGATCTGGTTCCCGATCTGAGCCGATTTCTTCGTGACATAGCCATCAACCGGTGCGTAGATCTTCGTGTACTGATAGTTGAGCTCGGCCAGCGTTGCTGCTGCTTCCTTCTGCTTGATCGTGGACACCTGCGTCAGCTTCTGCGATTCTGACGACCGGAGCTGCTCTTCGGCCGCCTTCACCTGGGCGACGGCCACCTCATAGGCCGTCATAGCCCGGTCGTAGAGGTCGCGGGGGAGGACCTCCTTCTGATAGAGGTTCTCGGACCGGGTCTTCTCGATCTCAGCCAGCTTGAGGTTCGCCCGCTGCAGTTCGAGGTTCGCCCTTGCCGCCGCGATCCGCGTCTCGGCCTCGTCAAGCTTCGCCTTTTCTGCACGAACAGAGGAAGACGCCTCGAGGAACCTCGCGCTGTAATCTGCTGGATCGATCTCGAGCAGAAGGTCCCCTTTATTCACGGACTGGTTGTCCGTGACGGAAATCTCTTTCACCGTGCCGTCGATCTTCGCCGCGATCGTATGGATGTTCCCGTCGATGAAAGCGTCATCGGTGGAGACATGTGTCTTGCGGTACCCTGTGTAGAAATAACCGGCGATCAGGCCGATGAGGACAACACCCCCGACGATTAGGAAGGCTTTTTTCTTTTTCTGATCATTATTGCTACTTTCCGTCTGTGCCTCTGCCATTCTGGATCTCCTTGATGTTTATGGCAACGGGCAGAGAGCAGGGGCATAGAGCCAATAAGTAATATCATTCTGCCTTTTTACCCCATGCTCTTTGCTATTTGTTTCCTGCAATTTACTTCCCGTACATGCTCATAAGGTCTCTACCCATGGAATAGAGGAGGCCTGCCTCGGCCCGCTCGAACCCGTAGAGCGCCTTCCATGTATTGGACTTCGATGCGCTCAGAAGGGTTACCGCATCGAGCACCTCGAGGGCCGTTCCCACGCCTTCCTGATACCGAAGCCGCTGGAGCCGAAGGTTCTCTTCAGCCTGCGCTACGGCGGTCTTCGTCACCTCGATCTGCTGTGCCGAGCTCTGAAGATTGAGGTATGCGCCCTTCACATCGAGCCGGACCGCGTCGACGATCTTGTCCCGGGTCGTTTTGAGCGATGCAAGCTCGCTTTTGGCGATATGCACCCGCGCACTGGTTGCGCCCCCCTCGAAGAGGTTGAAGTTCACGCCCGCGATGAGCGACCAGTTTCGGGGATAGACCTGGAATTCGTTCTCCTGGTACTGGTATCCTCCCGAAAGGTAGAACGTGGGGAAATACTCAGCCCGGGTCGAATTGATGCCCTCCTCCTTGGCACGGATGCCGGCATCGAGCACCTGGATCTCCGGGCTTTCTGCCTCGGCGGCTGTCCAGGCCGCTTCGAGCGTAATGCCTGCTGACGGACTTGTCTTGACCTCTTCGGGCTGCACGGCATCGTTTAAGGGGCGCAGAAGGAGGCTGTTGATCCGCGACGCCCTCAGGGAGCGGAGATTATCGGAGGTTAGGTACCGCTGGCGTGAATCGGCGAGCGTCACATCTGCCTGGAGCACCTCATTCTTCGTAACCACACCGGCGCTGTACCGCACCTCGGCATCGTGCTTGTGCGCCTCGTACTGCTTGACCTCCTCGGCAGCAACCTCAAGGAGCTTATCTGCTTCCAGGAGATCGTAGTAGGCCAGAATGAATTCCAGTGCAGATTGGTTCCGTGCCCGTTGGGTTGCAATTTCCCTAGCCTTGAGATTATAATTGGCAGCGTCGATCGATGATGAGGTCTTCCCGAAGTCATAGAGCAGCTGGTTTGCCGTCACACCGTAGGTAAGGAACTGGTTCTGGGCTGTAGGAGCGACCAGGGTGTTGAATCTCGCCGTAGGCTGGTATTGAAGCCAGGTCTCGTTACCGTAGATGGTCACCTGGGGAAGCCAGGGAGAGCGGGCGAGCGACACAGCGCTCCGCGCCGCCTCTTCGTCGGACCGGGCAATCTTCACATCGCGCCCGGTATCGGCAACGATCTTCAGCCCCTCTTCGAGGGTGAGCGCCCGACCCGCAACGGGAATGAGGAGCACGCACGCAAACACAAAAAGTTGAAATCGCCTCATGGCATACCTCGGAGATGATTTTAAAAATGTAAGTGAGCACTATAATACGATAAAAATAAGAAAAAGGGAAGAGTTCTTGTAAATTATTGAAAGAATTTTTTTTGGCCTATATTTCTCTTCACATCTCTTTCCGGGTGAATTATAGTATTGTCAAAGCTTAATCAGTTAAGGGGCCATGAAAGCATGCCGCAGGTAATATCCGCAAGCAGAAGGACCGACATTCCTGCCTTTTATGCGGGATGGTTGACCACCCGGTTGAAGGCCGGTTATGTCCATGTCCGGCAGCCGTATACGAAAAAGTCGAAATGTGTGTCGCTCAAGCCGGAAGATGTAGACGCCATTGTCTTCTGGTCTAAAAATTACGCGCCGCTTCTCAACAAGCTCAAAGCTATCGAGAGAACCACGAAGAATCTCTTCTTTCATTTTACCATCACGGCAAACAGAGAGCTCGAGTTCCACACGCCCTACTACAAAGATTCGATAAAGGATTATATCTTTATCGTCCGGCGGTATTCACGGGAACAAATCGTCTGGCGGTATGACCCCATCTGCGTTACTGACAAATTATCGTTCGAAATTCATGAAGAACGATTCGCGCAATGCGCCGAAAGACTCAAGGGCTATGCTCGGAAGTGTATTATAAGCTTTGTGCATCCCTACAAGAAAGCTATCGACAACCTGAAGAAATATACGGACCACGTTTTAATTGATCTTTCAATGGATAGGAAACGGGAATACGCGCATCGACTGTCTGAGAGGGCAGAATCCTACGGCATTCAGCTTTATTCCTGCTGCAATGATTATCTGCTGTCTGAAAAGATAAAAAAGGGAAGTTGCATAGACGGGGTCTACCTAGCTGAGATTTCGAAAACACCTATCGACACTCGAAGGGCCGCAACACGAAAGGAGTGTGCCTGCACAAAGAGCGTTGATGTCGGGGCGTACGACACCTGTGCGCACGGGTGCGTGTATTGCTATGCGAACATCGATAAAGACAAGGCGGAAGCCGCTCAGCAGCGGCATCATCCTGAATGGAATGCGCTTGATATGCAGGTGGATGAAAGGGAACCAGAGTGACTGAATCCCGGAAGGCCGCATTTCGTTTTTAAAATTAGTTATGAAAGGAATCTCATCCCGGGATAATATTTCGTTTCTCATCTGCCTTCCCTGTTCTGGTTTTGATTTTCACAGTCGCTTCAAGTGTCATTGACAAGCTTGAGAAAAAAGGCTAAATTACTAAATTCTGAGCATCATGGTGACATGAAGATGGCGATTTCAATCTGCAAATAATCATGGGGGTATGAGTATGCTCCTAAAGATGGTGAGATTGATGAACCTATCAACAACCAAGCGGATTTGTTAAATTACCTTAAGATTTTGGAGATTGCAGGTGCAGCGATCACAAAACTATAGATACTATGTCGCAGCTATAGTTTCACTAGTAACATTTGTTGTCTATCTCCCGTCTCTTCACCATGAATTCGTTGAGTGGGATGATGCCCAGTATGTTGTTGAGAATCTCCATATCCGATCGATTAACATCACCTTTATCAAGTGGGCATTTGCCAATTTCCATGCGAGCAACTGGCATCCCCTTACATGGATATCTCATGCCATTGATTATGCCATCTGGGGATTGAATCCACTTGGGCATCATCTAACTAACGTTATTCTCCACGCTATCAATACCTATCTCGTGGTATTGCTCATAATAGGCCTCCTCAATGTATTGAAAGAGACAACAATAAAAAAGGGGCTAGAGGAGTTTTTACATGAGCGGACGATACTTATAACTGGAGGGGTAACCGGCCTTTTGTTCGGTCTTCACCCTTTGCATGTAGAGTCAGTGGTCTGGGTTGCGGAAAGGAAAGATCTTCTCTGTGCCTTGTTCGTCCTACTCAGTATCATCCTGTATACGAAATACGTAAATAGAATAAATAAGGAACCTGCTCAAGAGAAATCATCGCTGCGATTTTTCAATAAGCAATACTTCATCGCTTTTGTATTTTTTATCCTTGCGTTGTTAAGCAAGCCTATGGCGGTCACCCTCCCCTTTGTCATGCTGATTTTAGACTGGTATCCGTTTAAAAGGATCCGGTCTCTCAAGACATTTCAGGCTGCATTTATCGAGAAAATTCCTTTCATTGCCCTGAGTCTTATTTCATCGGTCCTGACTGTATTGGCACAGAGAGCGGGAGGCGCCTTAGTATCGATGGAGTCTGCTCCACTTTCGACACGAGTGATAGTTGGGGCCGGCTCTCTTATTGCCTATCTCTGGAAGATGATTTGGCCTTTGAATTTAATCCCCTTTTATCCTTATCCAACGGATGTATCACTGTTATCTTTGGAGTATCTTGTCAAAATTGTTTTTGTCATTGGAATTACGATACTCTGTATAGTTACTGCAAAAAAACAGAGATTATGGTTGTCGGTCTGGATTTATTATGTCGTGACACTGATTCCCGTGATTGGTATTGTTCAGGTGGGGAGACAAGCAATGGCAGACAGGTATACTTATTTACCGAGCCTGGGGCCATTC
>Ga0335081_10003109_pt1 | contig 26092 bp, 18 predicted proteins | sample Lox_Sample_35_FD_206713 | JGI IMG/M metagenome (GOLD analysis project Ga0335081, IMG submission 206713) | Soil microbial communities from Loxahatchee National Wildlife Refuge, Florida, United States - Lox_Sample_3.5 | ecosystem: Environmental > Terrestrial > Soil > Wetlands | place: USA...
AACCGCCATCCGAATTACGCCGGCGACGTCGGCATCGGCATCAATCCGAAGCTCGCGGCGCGCCTGAAGGACGCCGACGTTCTGCTGGCGATCGGCGAGCGTCTCGGCGAGATGGTCACGGGCGGCTACACGCTGCTCGACGCGCCGACGCCGAAGCAGGCGCTGATCCACGTGCATCCGGGCGCCGACGAGCTGGGCCGCGTCTATCAGCCCGCGCTGGCGATCGAAGCGGCCGTCGCGCCGTTCTGCGCGGCGCTCGCGGCGATGCCGCGCCTCGACGCATCGGCCTGGGCGGGCAGCGCGGCCAACGCGCACGCCGACTACGGAGCGTGGCAGTCGCCGCGGCCGATGCCGGGCGAGCTCGACCTCTGGCGCGTGGTCGCCACCTTGCGCGAGCGGCTGCCCGAGGACGCGATTCTCGCCAACGGCGCCGGCAATTACGTGAGCTGGCTCGCCCGCCTCTACCGCTATCCGCGCCATCGCACGCAGCTCGCGCCTTACAACGGCTCGATGGGCTACGGCGTCCCGGCCGCGGTGGCGGCCAAGACGGTGCATCGCGACCGCGTCGTCGTCTCGTGGAACGGCGACGGATGCTTCCTCATGAACGGGCAGGAGCTCGCCACGGCCGTGCAATACGGGCTTTCGATCGTGTTCGTCGTGATCGACAACGGCATGTACGGAACGATCCGCATGCATCAGGAGCGCCATTACCCGGAGCGGGTCTATGGCACGACGCTGGTCAATCCGGATTTCGCCGCGTTGGCGCGCGCCTACGGCGCCGTCGGAGAAACGGTCAGGCGCACCGACGAATTCGCACCGGCGCTGGAACGCGCTCTCGCCGCGAACGGCCCCTCGCTGCTGCATCTGCTCGTCGATCCGCAGGCCGTGACGATGAACGCGACCATCGACGAGCTGCGCCGACAGGCCGCGTCGGGACGAAGCTAGCTCGCGTGGCGTCCGGCGATCTCCTGTCGGTGTCGTCGCTGTCGGTCGAGTTCCGCACCTCCGAGCGCGTCGTCTCCGCCGTGCGCGATCTTTCGTTCACCGTCGGCCGCGGCGAGACGATCGCGATCGTGGGCGAATCCGGATCCGGGAAGTCGGTGACCGCGCTGTCGCTCCTGCGCCTCGTCGAGCACGGCGGCGGCACCATCACGTCGGGGCGCCTGGAGTTCCAGCGGCGGGGCGGCGAGCGCGTCGATCTGGCGCGGACCGACGCGGCGACCATGCGCGCGATCCGTGGCGCCGAGATGGCGATGATCTTCCAGGAGCCGATGACCTCGCTCAACCCGGTCTATACGGTGGGCGAGCAGATCGCCGAGTCGATCCGCCTGCATCAGGGCGAGCCTCGCGCGGCGGCGCGGCGGCAGGCGCTCACCATGCTCGAGCAGGTGCGCATCCCCGAGGCAAAGCAGGTCCTCGGCCGGCACCCGCACCAGCTTTCCGGCGGGATGCGGCAGCGGGTGATGATCGCGATGGCGCTCTCCTGCCGTCCGGCGCTGCTGATCGCCGACGAGCCGACCACCGCGCTCGACGTCACGATCCAGGCGCAGATCCTGGCCCTCATCCGGGCATTGCAGGACGAGATGCACATGGCGGTGATCTTCATCACCCACGACATGGGCGTGGTGGCCGAAGTCGCCGAGCGGGTGGTCGTGATGTACCGCGGCACCAAGGTGGAGGAAGGCTCCGCGGACGCCGTGTTCCACGCGCCGCACCATCCCTACACCCGGGCGCTGCTGGCCGCGGTGCCGACGCTTGGCGCGATGCAGGGCACCGACCGCCCCGCGCCCTTTCCGCTGCCTGCCACGGACTCGGCACCCGCGGCGACTGCGGTCGTCGCCGCGGTGGCACCGCGCGCGGCGCCCATTATGCAGGTTCGCGGTCTCAAGACCCGCTTCGATCTGGCGTCCGGCTTCTTCGGGCGCGTGCGCCGGCGTGTTCATGCCGTCGAGCAGGTGAGCTTCGATCTGAACGCCGGCGAGACGCTGGCGCTCGTGGGGGAATCGGGCTGCGGCAAGTCGACCGCCGGGCGATCGCTGCTGCGCCTGGTCGACATCGACGGCGGCAGCATCGAGTTCGGCGGACGCGACATCGTGCGGCTGCCGGCGGACGAGCTTCGTCCGGTGCGGCGAGAAATCCAGATGGTGTTCCAGGACCCCTACGCGTCGCTCGATCCGCGCCTCACCGTCGGCTTCTCCATCGCCGAGCCCCTGTACGTGCACGGCGTCGCCCGCGGCGCCGACGCGCAGGACCGGGTGGCGTGGCTGCTCGAGCACGTGGGGCTGCTGCCGGAGCACGCGCAGCGCTATCCGCACGAGTTCTCGGGCGGCCAGCGGCAGCGCATCGCCATCGCGCGCGCGCTGGCGCTGCAGCCGAAGATCATCATCGCCGACGAGGCGGTCTCCGCGCTGGACGTCTCGATCCGGGCCCAGATCATCAACCTGATGCTGGAGCTGCAGGCCGAATTCGGCCTTACGTACCTCTTCATCTCCCACGACATGGCGGTGGTCGAGCGCATCAGCCACCGGGTGGCGGTGATGTACCTGGGCCAGATCGTCGAGATCGGCCCGCGGCGCGCGATCTTCGAGGCGCCGCGCCATCCCTACACCCGCAAGCTGCTCTCCGCCGTGCCCATCGCCGACCCGGCGCGACGGCGGCGGAAAAGGGAGTTATCATCCGACGAGATTCCGAGTCCCGTGCGCGCCGTGGGCGACGAACCGACCGTGCGCCCGCTGGAAGAGGTCGGGCCCGGGCATTTCGTGGCGCGACATCACGTCGGCGGCGCCTATTGAGTTAGGGCCCGCCGCGTCCAAGCTCCGTATACCAATCGTCACCGATGGAGAATCACATGCAGCCGTCCTTCCGTTCGCTCATCGCTTTGGCCGCCGCGTTCGCCACGCTGGCGGCCGCCCCGGCGCTCGCCAGCAAGGACGTGGTCTTCGCCGTTGCGTCGACCTTCACGACCACCGATCCGTACGACGCCAACGATACGCTGTCGCAGGCGATGGCCAAGTCGTTCTACGAAGGGTTGTACGGCTTCGACAAGGACATGAAGATGATCCCGGTGCTGGCCGAGGGTTACGAGGTGAGCAAGGACGGCCTGGTCTACACCATCCGCCTCAAAAAGGGCATCAAGTTCCACGACGGCACGGACTTCAAGGCCGACGCGGTCAAGGTCAACCTCGACCGCGCCACCAATCCCGACAACCACTTGAAGCGCTACGGGCTGTACAACAACAACATCGCCAAGGTCGAGGTGGTCGACGACTACACGGCGCGCATCACCCTCAAGACGCCGTTCTCGCCCTTCATCGCCCAGCTCGCGCACCCGAGCACGGTGATGATCAGCCCGACCGCGCTCAAGAAGTGGGGGAGCAAGGACATCGCCTTCCATCCGGTCGGCACCGGGCCGTTCGAGTTCGTCGAATGGAAGCAGCCGGACTACCTCAAAGTGAAGAAATTCGACGGCTACTGGAGGAAGGGCTATCCCAAGGTGGACACGATCACCTGGAAGCCCGTCGTCGACAACAACTCGCGCGCGGCGCTGATGCAGACCGGCGAGGCGCAGTTCACCTTCCCGGTCCCGTACGAGCAGGCCGAGATTCTCAAGACCAAGCCGGACATCGAACTGGTCGCGGCGCCTTCGATCATCCTGCGGTATCTCTCGATGAACACGCAGCAGAAGCCGTTCGACAATCCCAAGGTGCGCCAGGCGATCGCCTATGCCATCAACAAGGAGGCGCTGGCCAAGGTCGCCTTCAATGGCTACGCCACGCCGGCGGAGGGCGTCGCGCCCCAGGGCGTGGAATACGCCGTCAACATCCACGAATGGCCCTACGACCTCGCGAAGGCGAAGGCGCTGATGCAGGAGGCCGGCTACGCCAACGGCTTCGAGACGGAGCTGTGGTCGGCGTACAACCACAGCACTGCGGCGAAGGTCACGCAGGTCATCCAGCAGCAGCTGCAGCAGATCGGCATCCGGGCCAAGATCACGCTCCTCGAGGCGGGGCAGCGAGTGGAGAAAGTCGAGAGTTGGCAGGACCCGAAGACGGCGCCGGTGCGGCTGTACTACGTGGGCTGGTCGACCTCGACCGGCGAGGCGGACTGGGCGCTGCGGCCGCTGCTCGACAGCGAATCCTGGCCGCCGAAGCTGTTCAACACCGCCTATTACAAGAATCCGAAGTTCGACGCCGACATCAAGAACGCGCAGCTCACCACCGACAGCGCCGAGAAGGCGAAGCTCTACAGGGATGCCCAGCAGACCGCGTTCAACGACGCGCCCTGGGCGCCGCTGGTGGTGGAAAAGCTTCTGTCCGCGCACAACAAGAAGCTCAGCGGCGTGTACGTGATTCCGGATGGGTCGTTCAACTTCACCGAAATGGACTTGAAGTGACGCATCGGTCCAAGAGCGGGGCGCGCGAGCGGCCCGCGATTGGAGACCGATCCGTCATCCTCGCGCACGCGACGAGGTAGGCGCGAATTGATTGGCGCGCGTCGCCAGCCGGATGAATCCGGCCGTCCATCCCCGCGTTCGCAGGAACGACGCCTCATCGTGCCGAGAGCGCGATCTCGCTCATGGTCCAATACCTCGTCAAGCGCCTTCTCGGACTGATCCCCACGCTCCTCCTCGTGGGCTTGCTGGTGTTCCTGTTCGTGCACCTCCTGCCGGGCGATCCCGCGCGCCTGGCCGCGGGCCCCGAGGCCACGGCCGAGACCGTGGCGCTGGTGCGCCAGGACCTCGGTCTCGACCAGCCGCTTCCCCGGCAGTTCGTGCGCTTCGCCCTGGGCGCGCTCCACGGCGACTTCGGCCGCTCGGTGCGCACCAAGCGCCCGGTGTCGACCGAGATCGCCGAGCGGTTCTGGCCCACCTTCTGGCTCACGCTCGCCGCGATGGCCTGGTCGGTGACCATCGGCATGGCGATCGGAGTGGCCTCCGCGGTCTGGAGGAACCAATGGCCGGACCGGCTCGGCATGACGCTCGCCGTGTCGGGAATCTCCTTTCCCGCGTTCGCGCTGGGGATGGTGCTGATGCAGATCTTCTCCGTCGAGCTCGGGTGGCTGCCGACCGTGGGGGCCGACACCTGGCGGCACTACATCCTGCCCTCGGTCACCCTCGGCGCCGCGGTGGCGGCGATCATGGCCCGCTTCACCCGCTCGTCCTTCGTCGACATCCTGAAGGAGGACTACGTGCGCACCGCCCGCGCCAAGGGACTTGCCGAGTCGATCGTCGTAGTGAAGCACGGCCTGCGCAACGCGCTGATCCCGGTGGTCACCATGATGGGGCTGCAGTTCGGCTTTCTCCTGGGCGGCTCGATCGTCGTCGAGGTCGTGTTCAACTGGCCCGGCATGGGCCGCCTCCTGGTCGACGCGGTCGACATGCGCGACTACCCGGTTATCCAGGGTTTGGTGCTGTTGTTCTCGCTCGAGTTCGTGCTCATCAACCTGATCGTCGACGTGCTCTACGCGGTCATCAATCCGGCGATCCGCTACCGATGACCACAGCAACCGCAGCCGCCATCGCCCTGCCGCCCGAGGTCCGCACGCCGTGGACCGAGTTCTGGCGCAAGTTCAAGAAGCAGCGCGTGGCGGTGCTCGCCGGTTGCTTCGTCGCGCTGCTGGTGGCGCTGGCCATCGTCGCGCCCTGGATCGTCCCCTACGACGCCGAAAACTACTTCGACTACGACAGCATCAACGCGGCGCCGTCGCTCCAGCACTGGTTCGGCGTCGATCCGCTGGGTCGCGACATCTTGAGCCGGATCCTCATGGGCTCGCGCATCTCGCTCACCGCCGGGTTCGTATCGGTCGCCGTCGGCGCCGTGGTGGGCACCTCGCTCGGCCTGGTGGCGGGCTACTACGAGGCCCTGTGGGACCGCATCATCATGCGCGTCTGCGACGTGCTGTTCGCCTTTCCCGGGATCCTGCTCGCGATCGGCATCGTTGCGATCCTGGGCGGCGGCATGGTGAACGTGATCATCGCGGTGGCGATCTTCAGCATCCCGACCTTCGCCCGCCTGGTGCGCGGCAACACGCTCGCGCTCAAGCACCTCACGTTCGTCGAGGCGGCGCGCAGCATCGGCGCTTCGGACTGGACCATCGTCACGCGTCACATCTTTCCGGGCACGATCCCGGCGGTCGTGGTGTATTTCTCGCTGCGCATCGGCACTTCGATCATCACTGCCGCGAGCCTGTCGTTCATCGGCATGGGGGCGCAGCCGCCGACGCCCGAGTGGGGCGCGATGCTCAACGAGGCGCGCGCCGACATGATGACCGCGCCGCACGTCGCGCTGTTCCCGAGCCTGGCGATCTTCCTCACGGTGCTGGCGTTCAACCTGCTCGGCGACGGCCTGCGCGACGCGCTCGACCCGAAGCTCGAACGCCAGTGACCGCGGCGGCGTCCCCGGAGCCGCCGTCGCGGGCCAGCCGGAACGCTAGACGTCGCTGGTGGCGCAGACCGCCGAGGGACCGAGACGCTCCTTCGCGACCGCAACCTGCGCGATCTCGGGGAGCGCGACGCCGTTCTTCGCCGCGGTGATCTCGGCGAGGATCGAGATCGCGATCTCGGGCGGCGTGCGGCTGCCGATGTAGAGTCCGATCGGCCCGTGAAGGCGGGCGATCTGCTCCGGCGTGAGATCGAACTCCTCGAGCCGCTTGCGCCGCTTGGCGTTGTTGGCGCGGGAGCCGAGCGCACCGACGTAGAACGCGGGGGACTTCAGCGCCTCCATCAGCGCGAGGTCGTCGAGCTTCGGGTCGTGCGTCAGCGCGACCACCGCGCAGCGCTCGTCGAGCGCCATCTCGATCACGGTGTCGTCGGGCATGGTGCGCACCAGCGTCACGCCGGGAATGTCCCACGTCTCGGTGTATTCTTCACGAGGATCGCACACCGTAACCTGGTAATCGAGTCCGACCGCGATCTGCGCCAGGTACTTCGAGAGCTGCCCCGCGCCGATCGCCAGCATGCGGTAGCGCGGCCCGTGCACGGTGACGAGCTTCTCGCCGTCGAAGGCGAGGCCGTCGCTGGCGCGCGCGGGCGCGAGCTGCACTCGCGCAGTGCCGAGATCGAGCGTGCGCGCGACGAGCTTTCCGGCCTGCACCTGCGCGAGCAATTCCCCGATCCGGCTTTGCGCGCTCAGCGGCTCGAGCACCAGCTGGATCGTGCCGCCGCAGGGGAGCCCGAACTTGCGCGCGTCGGCGGCGGAGACCCCGTAGGTCACCGTCCGCGGCTCGGTGACGTACGCGCCTTCGCGCCGCGAGCGCTCGACGATGTCGTCCTCGATGCACCCGCCGGACACCGAGCCGACCACGTGACCGTCGTCGCGCACCGCGAGCAGCGCGCCTGGCGGCCGGGGCGAGCTGCCCCAGGTCTTCACCACCGTGACCAGCAGCACGCGCCGGCCGGTATCGAGCCATTCGGCGCTTTTGCGCAGGACTTCCAGATCGACGCTATCCATGAGTGATGAGCAGTTGTCGCGCCATCGTGGGACCCTTCGAGCCGCCGACGGTTCGCCAGAAGCTCATTCTACCGCCGCCAAAGCCAATAGAGCGCCACCGCGACGATGATGGCGACCGCGATGACGAGGCGCCAGCCGACGCCCCGAGTCGGGACCGCGGCGGGCGGCTTCGCCGGACGCGCCTCGCCGCCGAGGCGCTCGACCAGGCGCCCGAAGAAGTCGTCCGCGACCTTGCTCGCCGCCGCGTCGATCAGCCGCGAGCCGACCTGGGCGAGCTTGCCGCCCACCTGCGCCGTCGCGCTGTAGTCGATGCGCGTGCCGCCGTCTTCGGCGACCAGCGCGACTTTCGCTTCCCCGCGGGCGAACCCCGCGGCGCCGCCCTGACCCTCGAAGCTCATGCGATACGAGGACGGCGGCACCACGTCGGAGAGCGCGATCTTGCCGTTGAACTTGGCGCTCACCGGGCCCACGCGCGCGGTCATCGCCATCTTGAACTCGTGATCGGAAGTGCGCTCCACCGACTCGCAACCCGGGATGCAGGCCTTGAGCGTTTCCGGATCGTTGAGAGCGGCCCACGTCGCCTCGATCGAGGCCGGCACGCTGCGATGGCTGATGAGCTGCATCGGCGATCTCCCTTCAGGCGAACGCGGCGGCGTGGCCGCGCCAGGCGGCCCGCCGTGCCGCGCCGCGCAGCGCGTGCCGCTCGCCGAAGGCGGAGGCGAGCTGCTTCAGGCTTTCGAGGTTGTGGACCGGGAGGAAATCGTCGACGTAGGGCAGCATGGCGCGGATCCCCGCCGGCCGCGCCTCGAACTTGTCGTAGCGCAGCAGCGGGTTGAGCCAGATCAGCCGCCGGCAGGACTTGGCGAGGCGTTCCATCTCCTGGGAGAGCCCCTCGCCCACGTCGCTGTCGAGCCCGTCGCTGATCAAGAGCACCACGGCGCCCTGCCCCAGAAGGCGGCGCGACCAGCGGCGGTTGAACTCGCCGAGGCAGGCGCCGATCCGCGTCCCGCCCGCCCAGTCCGAGACCGCGGCGGAAACGCGGGCGATCGCGACGTCGACGTCGCGCCGCTTCAAGTGCCGGGTGATGTTGGTGAGCCGCGTCCCGAACAGCAGCGTGTGCACGCGATCGCGGTCGTTGGTGATGGCGTGCAGGAAGAACAGCAGCATGCGCGAATAGCGGTCCATCGAGCCGGAGATGTCGCACAGCACGACCAGCGGCGGACGGCGGCGCCGGCGCTCGCGCCACGCGAGCGGCACCGCCCCGCCGCCCGCGGTGGTCATGGCTCGCAGCGAGGCACGCAGATCGACCGCCGATCCGCGGCGCGCGGCGACCGTCCGCCGCACCGGACGCTCGGGCAGCGGCAGGCGAAGGCGCGCGATCATCGACTTCACCTCCGCGAGCTCCGCCGAGGTCATGGTCTCGAAGTCGCGGCTCTGCAGCACCTCGCGCGGCGAGAACGTGAACGCCGCGTCGATCGTGACTTCCTGCGGCTCGGCTTGACGCTCCTCGCCTCTGGGCGGCGCGAGCGCCTCCGCGAGGCGCGACGGGAGCGGCGCCTCGGCCTCCGCACGCGGCGTGCGTGCCTGCACCTTGGGGAGCAGCAGTTGCATCATCCGCTCGAGCAGGCGGGGGTTGCGCCAGTAGAGCTCGAAGGCCTGGTCGAACAGCGCCGCCTGCTCGTGGCGCTCGATGAACACCGCCTCGAGCGCGGTGCGAAAATCCTCGCGATGCTCGATGCCGACGGCCTGTACCGCCTCGAGCGCCGCGATCACCTTGGCCGGACCGACCGGCAGGCCCGCGGCGCGGAGCACGCGCGCGAAATGCAGGACGTTCTCGGCGAGCCGGCCGCTGCGAGCGCGCGCGTGCGTCACGATCCGAGCTCGGCGGCTTCGAGCCGCGATTCGGCGAGGAGCTGCGCCGCCACCTCCGGCGTCACGGCGCCGATGTCGTCCTGGTACTTGAGCAGCGCGCCGAGCGTGCTGGAGACCGTTTCCGGGTCGAGCGCGATCCGGTCGAGCGCGACCAGCGCCTCGGCCCAGTCGAGCGTCTCGGCGATGCCCGGCGCCTTGAACAGATCCATCGCCCGCAGCCGCTGCGTGAAGGCGACGACTTCGCGGGAGAGCGCCGGCGCCGCGGCCGGAACCTTGCGCCGCACGATGGTGAGCTCCCGTTCCGCGCTCGGATAGTCGACCCAGTGATAGAGGCAGCGGCGCTTGATCGCGTCGTGGATCTCGCGCGTGCGATTGGAGGTGATGACCACGATCGGCGGCTCCGAAGCCTTGATCGCGCCGAGCTCCGGAATCGTCACCTGGTACTCGGCGAGCACCTCGAGCAGATAGGCCTCGAACGGCTCGTCCGTGCGATCGAGCTCGTCGATCAACAGCACCGGCGCGCCGCCGGCATGAGGCGAGAGCGCTTGCAGGATGGGGCGGCGGATCAGGAAGCGCTCGCCGAAGATGTCGGTCCCGAGCCTGGTCGCATCGACCTGCCCTCGAGCCTCGGCGAGCCGGATCTCGATCATCTGCCGCGGATAGTTCCACTCGTACACGGCGGAGGCCGTGTCGAGGCCCTCGTAGCACTGCAGCCGCACGAGCTCGCGGGAGAGAGCGCGCGCGAGCACCTTGGCGATCTCCGTCTTGCCCACGCCCGCCTCGCCTTCGAGGAACAGCGGCCGACCCATCTTCAACGCGAGGAACACGCTGGTGGCGAGCCGGCGGTCGGCAAAGTAATCGTGCCGCTCCAGCAACGTAAGAACGGCGTCGACGCTGGCGGGAAGGGACGCTATGGACATGGCGGGAGGGGGAGAATTCCGATTATAGCGTCCCGCCGCGGGGGCCTCGGGGCGAGCCGGACGTGGCGACGCCGGCGGACGCGCGTCGGGTCAGCGGAAATCGCGCGAACGGGTGGCGAGCCGGCCGAGCAGCGCCGTCTGATCGCGCAGGCGCGCGGCGATGAGGTGCATCACCTCGCCTTCGCGCTCGAGCGTGCCGTAGACGCTGAGCAGGCTCGAGCGGAGCAATTCCTTGCGCTGCCGCTCGGCGAGATCGTTCCACACGATCACGTTGACCATGCCGGTCTCGTCCTCGAGCGTGACGAAAGTGACGCCGCTCGCGGTGCCGGGGCGCTGGCGGCCGGTGACGATTCCCGTGAAGCGGGCGGTGCGCCCGTGGGGCAGCGATTTGAGCTCGGCGGCGGTCGCCATGCCCTGGCGCGCGAGCCGCGTGCGCAGCAGCGCCAGCGGATGGCGGCCGAGCGAGAGACCGAGGCTCGCGTAATCGGCGACGATGTCCTCGCCTTCGCTCGGCGAGGCGAGAATGGCCGGCGCCTCGGCGATCGCCGAGCGCTCGAGCACTTCGGGCAGCCGCTCGATGCCGGCGACGTCCCAGACGGCGCGGCGCCTGTGGCCCGAGAGGCTCGCCAGTGCTCCCGCGGCGGCCAGCGCTTCGCTGTCGCGCGGGTTGAGTTGTGCCCGCCGAACGAGGTCGTCCACGCCCGCGAACGGCGCGCCTTGGCGCGCCGCGGCGACACGCTTGCCGCCGGCTTCGGAGAGGCCTTTGACGAGGCAGAGGCCGAGGCGCAGCGCGGGTTGAGCATTCCTGCCCGTCTCCTCCAGCGTGCACTCCCACCCGCTCACGGCCACGTCGGGGGCGCGCACTTCCACGCCGTGCCGGCGCACGTCCTGCACGAGCTGCGACGGAGAATAGAAGCCCATCGGCTGCGAATTGAGAAGCGCACAGGTGAACGCCGCGGGCTCGTAATGCTTGAGCCATGAGGACACGTAGACGAGCAGCGCGAAGCTGGCGGCGTGCGAATTGTGCACGACGAGATTGTTGGCCAGAAAATTGCGATCGCCTTCGATTTGCAGATCGTAGGTCGGCCGATCTCCCATGGCTTCGATCCCTACGACCCGGTCCCAATACACATCAGAATCCGCCAGCCGTCGCAACTCCGCAGAATGCAGTACCTTGGCCAAACGTTCGATTACCAACCGACGGAATCCGATCTTGGTATGGCTGCGAGCCTGGATCTCTCGCACCGAGAGACCCGACCTTCGGCCGCTCTCCACCCAACTTAGCTTCGCGTTGTCGCGTTCCCGACGGATGATTTGCCGAACCTCGGCGGGGATGATGTCGCGGGACATTCGCCCGTTTCCGGGGGCAGCCAGCCGTTCGGAGAGCCGACGCTTCTCGGGATCCAGAAATCGGCGGCCGATGTGCTGCCAGAAAAAAGTCAGCGGCTCCTTCCCCGTCACGGTAATGACGCTGTGTTCAAGCTGCCGACCCTTGGAGAAACGCACTCGCCGATAAAGGCGCGCGACGATACCCAACCGCAGGAGCAGATGCTGCACCTCCGTTGCCAGTCTGGGTGAAGCCGTATCGTATGCGGCATGTCCGCTGAGCGAGAATCCGCCGTCCCCCTCCCACAAACGGGCGAGCAGCAATGCAACGTCGCTGTCCGACAGCTCGAAAACCTGCGGGGGCAGAAACTTCTGTCGCGCAGTGCATCCCCATATGCCCAATTTCCGTATCCAAACCACCGCTCCAATGGGCCGGTGTCGATCGATCCGCCGGACCCGCACCGAAAAGCAATTCCGATGCCGCTCCACCACGGCGCGCGTGTTAGGGAAACGCTCGACGGACTTCACGAACTCGTCGCAATGCCATGAAGCGGTCGTGTAGAAATAAAACGTGTTGGGATGACAGACGTTTCCCTCGGCGATGAGATCGGCAAGCACCAGAATCTTATAGACAGGCCAATGGCGGACACCTTTTATCGGCAGTGAACGGGCTGCAGCCACCTGGTCGCCCGGGCGCAGCTCTCCAAGCTTGCGCCAGCCCTGCAAGGTCATGAACGGATGTTCGGCCGTCGCGGTTATCGTGTGACCCAGCGCCGTGTGCAAACGCAACACCGGCTTCGTACCGCTCGCTCGGACCTCGATCACCTTGCGCTTTTGCAGATGCAGCTTGTCGTCACAGGCAAGCGTGTTCTTGAAGGATGCACGATCGGAAAGAATCTCATCGATGGTGATCCAGCGACCGGTATCGGCATCCACGACACGTGTTTCGCCAACGACACATTCAGGGAAACCGTATTCGCCGAAGCCCAGGATCTGCTGGTAGATCTGCCGCGCGAAGGCCTCTTCGTAGCCGCGCTCGCGCATGCCGTCGATCAGGCGCTGCTCGAAGGGCTCGAGGCCCCCTTTGCGCTTCCACGCCGCCATCGAGCGGCGCAGCTGGTCGGATTCGCCCGGCGTGAAGCCCGCCGCGACCATGGCGAGCTGCATCACCTGCTCCTGGAAGATCGGCACGCCGAGCGTGCGCTCGAGCACGCTTTTGACGGCCGCGCTCGGGTACGTCACGGGCTCCGTGCCCTGCCGGCGGCGAAGGTAGGGGTGCACCATGCCGCCCTGGATCGGGCCCGGGCGCACGATCGCGACCTCGATCACCAGGTCGTAGAAACGCTTCGGTTTGAGCCGCGGCAGCATCGCCATCTGCGCCCGCGATTCCACCTGGAACACGCCGATGGTGTCGCCGTGGCCGATCATCTCGTACACGGCAGGATCCTCGGGCGGAACGTCGGTCAGCGCGAACGGCTTGCCGTGCCGCGCCGCGACGAGATCGAGCGCGCGCCGGATCGCCGAGAGCATGCCCAGGGCCAGCACGTCGACCTTCAGCAGTCCCAGCGCGTCGAGATCGTCCTTGTCCCACTCGATCACCGTGCGCTCGGGCATCGCCGCATTCTCGGTCGGCACGAGCTCCGCGAGGGGGCCGCGCGAGATCACGAATCCGCCGGTGTGCTGCGACAGATGCCTCGGGAAACCGAGCAGCGCCGTCACGAGATCGACCAGTCTTTGCATGACGGGGCTTTGCGGATCGAAGCCCGCCTCCGCCAGGCGCTTCGGGATCGCCCGCCGCCCGTCCCACCACGCCATCGACTGCGCCAGCCGGTCGACTTCGCCCACGTCGAGCCCGAGCGCCTTGCCGACGTCGCGCAACGCCGAGCGCGGCCGGTAGCAGATGACCGTCGCGGTGAGTGCCGCCCGGTCGCGGCCGTATTTGCCGTAGAGATACTGGATCACCTCCTCGCGCCGCTGGTGCTCGAAGTCGACGTCGATGTCGGGGGGCTCGTTGCGCTCGCGCGAGATGAAGCGCTCGAAGAGCATTTCCATGCGCGACGGATCGACCGCGGTGATGCCCAGGCAATAGCACACCGCGGAATTCGCGGCCGAGCCGCGCCCCTGGCAGAGGATGCCTTTGGAGCGGGCGAACTCGACGACGTCGTAGACGGTGAGGAAGAACGCCTCGTATCTCGCCTCGGCGATGATCGCGAGCTCGTGCTCGATGAGCTTGCGCACCTTGGCGCGCTGCGCTTCGGCGGTGGTCTCCGCGGGAAAGCGCCGAGCGAAGCCCTCTTCGGTGAGACAGCGCAGGTAGGAGGCCGGCGTCTCGCCCGAAGGGACGATCTCCTCGGGATATTCGTAGCGCAACTCCTCGAGCGAGAAATTGCAGCGCGCGGCGATGCCGAGCGTCTCGGCTCGCCATTCCGGCCGATAGAGCCGCTCGAGCGTGGCGAGCGGGCGCAAGTGGCGCTCGCCGTTGGGAAAGAGCGCAGCGCCCGCTTCCGCGACCGGAACTTTGAGCCGGATGGCCGTGAGCGTGTCCTGCAGCGCCCGGCGCTCGCGCACGTGCATGTGCACGTCGCCGGCCGCCACCAGGGGCACGCCCAGCGCGGCGCCGATCGCGGCGAGCGTTTCGCAGCGCTCGGCATCGTCGGCCGCGAGCAGCCGCTCCACGGCGATCCACAGCGCATGAGGGAAACGGCTCGAGAGCCAGCGCAGCGCCTCGACGTCCGGCGCGCGATCCGGCAGCCACAGCGCGAGGCATCCCGGCACGCCGTCGGCGAGATCGCCGCGCGTGAGCTTGTAGCTGCCTTTCGCCGCGTTGCGCCGGCCGCGCGTGACGAGCGCCGAGAGCCGAGCGTAGCTCGCGCGATCCGTGGCGAGCAGCACGAAGCGCAGGCCGTCGTCGAGGCGGAACTCGGAGCCGATGATGAGCGGCAGATTGCGCGTCTTCGCCTCGACGTGCGCCCGGACCGTGCCGGCGAGCGAGCATTCGTCGGTGATCGCGAGCGCCGCGTAGCCCAGCTCGTGCGCGCGCGCCACCAGCTCCTCGGGATGCGACGCGCCGCGCAGGAAGCTGAAGTTCGTCAGGCAGTGCAGCTCGGCGTAGGACATGGTAGGTGCGAATTCATTCGCACGTGTCGGGATGAATCCCGACCTACGCGAACACGCCGTGGACGTACCACGCGCCGTCGCGATCGCGATACAGCCACAGCATTTCGCCGCGCCGGCTGCGGCCGACGAAATAGTCGCGGCCCACGTCGCGACCGTCCCACCATCCGCTTTCGATGCGCTCGGGCCCGGAACGGAGCTCGAGCGCCGCGCCGGCAGGACCTTCGGGAAGCGCCCGCGGCTCGGGCAGCAGCCACAGCGGCCGCACGGGCAGCTCGCCCGGCTCAGCGTGGCTCTGCGCCGCGGCAACGCTCACGTTGCGTTCCCATCGCCACGCCCGCTCCGGCCGGTGATCGGCGTGCAGCGCAAGCGTGCGCACGGCCTCCTCGCCCAGCCGTGCGCGCAGCCGCTCGACGAGCTCGGTCCCCGCTTCCGCGTTCCTGCTCGGAGCGAAGAAGTCGCCGTCCTTGCCGTCGAGCCGCGCGGTTTCCTCGCTCGCCAGTCGGATCGCCTCGACGCGGTCGGGCAGCGTCGCGCGCGCGAGTCGCTCCCTGAGCACGGTCATGATGTGCTCGGCCTGCCGCGTTGCCTGGAGGCCCACGACGATCGAGGTTGGCGCCTCGTCCTCGTGCACGAGATCGCAGCGCAGTCGCGTGACGCCCGCGCCGCGTCCGCGCAGGAACCCGCACAGCTCGCCGACAAGGCGGCGGGCGCCGAAGAGCAGCGCCTCGGCTTCCTCGACCGGGGCCGGCAGCTCGAGCTGGGCTGCGTAGCGCTCCGGCGCGACGAACAGCGCTCGAGCGTCGGGAAGCCGTCCCAGCGCGCGATCGACCTCGTCCAGGAGCGCCTGTCCGAAGCGGCGCGCCGCGCCGTCGCGCGGCAACGCCGTGAGCTCGCCGATCGTCTCCACGCCGATCGCATGCAGCGTGGCGAGGGAGTTCCGCGCGTGCTCGAGCAGCTCGACAGACAGCGGGCTCAGCGCCGGCGCGATGTCAGCGGTTTCGATCGCGATCGCGCATCCGGCGCGCGCGAGGAGGCTCGCGGCCCCTGCCATCGGAGCCACGGCGATCGTGCCGGCAAAACCGATCTCGGTGAGACCGGCGCCGATGAGCCCCACCAGCCGCTCAGCGCCGCCGAAGTACCGCAGCCCGCCGGAAACCTCCAGCAGCACGCAAGCCGGCGGCTCGACGGCGACGGTCGGCGTCCATTGTCCCGCCCACAGCGCGATGCGCTCGAGCGCCGCGGCTTCCGCGCGCTCGTCGCGAAGATGGACGGCGAGCTCGGGATCGAGCGCGAGCGCGGCAGCGATCGACAAACCCGGGGCGATCCCGCGCTTTTTCGCCGCGGCATTGGCCGCGATCACGTCGGGCCTGTGGCTCGCGCTCGCCGTCACGGCGGGTGATTCGCTCGCATCGGCGCGCGCGAAAACGGCGAGCGGCAGATCGGCGAAGTGCAGGCAGATCCAGAGCATGGTGGGCCGTGTAGATTCATCCGGCCAGTGGCGCGCGAATGACTTCGCGCCTACGCCGATTCATCCCATCAGCGGTGCGCGAATGAATTCACACCTACCGGGTTCATGGTTCCGACCTCAGGTGACGCGGCGGCTTGCCGCGCGGATCGAGGTCCGGCAGGCGTCTCAGGCCATCGGCGTGCGCCAGAGCGCGATTCCAGATCCGGGCCGGTGGCATGCCGACCGGATACACGCGATTGAAACTCGGCGAAAGACCGCGCGCGCTCGACCGGCGGGCTCCGGGCGGGCCGCGACGCTCCAGCGACGAAGTCGTTCGAGCGCGCGCGTGGTGCGCGCGCAAGGCCGCCGCGACATCGATGCACAAAACCCTGCCGCACATTCCGCCGCGCCGCTTGAGCACGTCGAGCCGAAGCTCTTCGCCGGCCGGCGACAGGCGGATGCGCAGCGCTGCCGGCGACGGCATCCCGGCGCGCTCGCCGCTCGCGAACACCAACGCGATCGCTGGCGTGTCCTGCGCCGCCACGGCCAACCGCCGCAGGCGCGCGTCGTTGATCGACCGCGGCCAGAACAGGAGCGCGCCGGCGCTCTCCGAGCGCAGCACCTGCTCGGCCGCCCACCAGCGATCCTTCTCCTCGCCGGCGTCGATCACCACGATCCGCGCCGGCTCGATGTGCGAGCGCGCGAAGGCGGGTGCGTTGGGAAGATGCCGAGCGCCGACCAGCGCGATCCATCGATCCGCCTGCGAAAGCGTTTCCAGCGCCGGCAGCAGCAGGCGAAACTCGCCGATGCCCTCGGGGTCGACCAGCAGCTCGGTGAGTGCACCGCGAGGCCAGCCGCCGCCCGGCAATTCGCGATCGAGCTCGGCGAAGCCGCTCGCCAGCGCGTCTTCGCCGCGCGCCAGCTGGTCGCCGCGCCAGAGCAACGGATGGTGGAGCAGTTGAGCAACGGCGGGTTTCATGGCGGATCGGAAGCCCGCCCGGCGTGAAGCCGGGACGGACTTCGATCAGACAGGAGGAATAGTCTATCGAACGATCGTTCGATGCGTCAAGAGGGCACCCGGGTTAATGTTGTCAAGAGCAGGACTGGAGCACATGCCCACGGCTACGCCTTTCCCTCGTTCGAAACGATCCCGCGGTGCTCGCGCTCAACGGCAACACGCCGCGATCGGTTGAGCCGCGAGAATGGCCGATCAGCGACTGCGCGGTCTCGCCGATCCCGTCGGCTTCGCGCATCTCGCTTCGCAGATGGACCGCGTCGCGCAGCGCATCGCCGCGCAGGACGGCGTGCGGCTCGACCGCATGCTCGCCGACAACGGCGTGTCGCCGGGCGATCGCTGGCGCATGGCGATCGCTCCGCATGACGACTACGCCTACGCCGGATTCATGTATCCGCTCGTGCTGCGCAACGTCAAAGCCGACACCGTGATCATCTTCGGCGTTGCGCACAAAGCCCGCCAGCTGGAGCTCGAAGACGTGCTCGTCTTCGACAGCTTCACGCATTGGCGCGGACCGTACGGCGACATCGCCGTCTCGCCGCTGCGCGAGAGGCTCACCGAGCGGCTCCCGGAGGAAGCCTTCGTCGTCGATGACGCGATGCATTCGATCGAGCATTCGGTGGAGGCGAAGCTGCCGTTCCTGCAGCACGCGAACCGCAGCGTAAGCCTCGTTCCGATCCTCGTCCCCTCCATGTCGTACGCGCGGATGGAGGAGCTGGCGCGGCCGCTGGCCGGGGCGCTGGCGCGGATAGCGGACGAGGACGGGCTTGATTGGGGCCGCGACATCGCGCTTGTCTCTTCCACCGACGCCGTGCACTACGGCGACGAGGGCTGGGACGGAAGGAACTTCGCGTGCTACGGCGCCGATGGAGCCGGCCACGCCAAAGCCCTGGAGCACGAATGGCGGATACTGCGCGACTGCTTCGACGGCGCGCTCTCGCCCGAGCGAATCGAGCGCTTCACCCGCTACACGGTCGCCGAGCACGACCATCGCGAATACCAGTGGCCGTGGTGCGGACGCTACTCCGTGCCGCTCGGACTGCTCGTGGCCTGGCACCTGGGCCGGATTCGCCGCGCGAGCGCGCTATCCGGAACGGTCCTCGGCTACGCGACCTCGCTCGGCGAGCAGCGTATCCGCGTCGACGATCTCGACGGCATGGGCGTCACCGCCCCGGCGACGCTGCGCCACTGGGTGGGCTACGCCGCGGTGGGCTACGCCTAGGTCCGGATTTATCCGGACACGGCGGCGGAATGAATTCCGCCCTACGTCATCGCGGCGACCGCTCTCCCGGCGAGCACGGAGACCAGATGCGCGCGGTATTCCGCCGATCCGTGAATATCGTTGTTGAGATGATCGGCCGGAATCTTCACCGCCTTTGCCGCGTCGGGCGTGAAGCGCTTCGCAAGCGCGTCCTCGATCGCCTTGGCGCGGTGCGCGTGCGAGCCTGCCCCGGTCACCGCGACGCGAACGCCGCCGCCCGTTTGCGCGACGAACACGCCGACGAGCGCGAAGCGCGACGCCGGCTGCGGGAATTTGACGTACGCCGCCTTCTTCGGCAGCGGGAAGCTCACCGCGGTGATGATCTCGTCGGAGGCGAGCGCCGTCTCGTACAGGCCCTTGAAGAAATCATCGGCGGCGATCTTGCGCTTGTTGGTCTGCACCGTGGCGTTGAGTCCCACTACCGCGGCGGGATAGTCGGCCGCCGGATCGCTGTTGGCGATCGAGCCGCCGATGGTGCCGCGGTTGCGCACCTGCCTGTCGCCGATCCCCTCCGCCAGCGCCGCCAGCGCCGGGATCGCCTGCTTCACGACCGGAGAGGAAGCGACTTCGGCGTGGGTGGTGAGCGCGCCGATGACGATCGCGTCGCCTTCCTTCCTGATGCCCTTGAGCTCGGCGATGCCGGAGAGGTCGACGACGGTGCCGGGATTCGCGAGCCGCAGCTTCATCGCGCCGACGAGGCTCTGCCCTCCGGCGAGCGCCTTGCCGCCGCTCTTGGCCAGCGCGGCCGCCGCATCGGCGACCGATTTCGCGCGTTGATATTCGACTGCGTACATGATCGGGTCTCCTGTCGCGTTAGCGCTTCGCCGCCTGGATCGCGCTCCACACGCGATGCGGCGTGGCGGGCATGTCGAGGTACTTCACGCCTGCCGCGGACAGCGCGTCGTGCACGGCGTTCATCAGCGCCGCCGGCGATCCGATGGCCCCGGCCTCGCCGCAGCCCTTGGCGCCCAGCGGGTTGTGGGTGCACGGCGTCACCTTGGTCGCGACCTTGAACGACGGCAGGTCGTCGGCGCGCGGCAGGGCGTAGTCCATAAAGCTGCCGGTCAGGAGCTGTCCGCTGTCCTTGTCGTAGACGCAACACTCGAGCAGCGCCTGGCCGATGCCCTGCGCGAGCCCCCCATGGACCTGTCCCTCGACGATCATCGGGTTGATGATGTTGCCGAAGTCGTCACAGGCCGAGAAGTTCACGATCTGCACCGTGCCGGTATCGGGGTCGATCTCCACTTCGCAGATGTGCGTGCCCGCCGGGAAGGTGAAGTTGGTGGGATCGTAGAACGCGGTCTCGTCGAGACCGGGCTCGAGCTTGTCGAGCGGATAGTTGTGCGGCACATAAGCCGCCAGCGCCACCTCGCCGAACGCCTTGCTGCGATCGGTCCCGGCCACGGTGAACTTGCCGTCCTTGAACTCGACGTCCGCTTCGGCGGCTTCGAGCAGGTGCGCGGCGATCTTGCATCCCTTGGCGACGATCTTGTCGAGCGCCTTGACGATCGCGGTGCCGCCCACCGCCAGCGAGCGCGAGCCGTAGGTTCCCATGCCGAAGGGAATCCGACCCGTGTCGCCGTGCACGACCTCGACGCTCTCGATCGGGATGCCGAGCCGGGTCGCCACGACCTGCGCGAAAGTGGTCTCGTGCCCCTGCCCGTGGCTGTGCGAACCGGTGAACACGGTCACGCCGCCGGTCGGGTTGACGCGGACTTCGCCCGCTTCGTACAAACCCGCGCGCGCGCCGAGCGCGCCGGCGATGTTCGACGGCGCGAGCCCGCAGGCCTCGATGTACGAGGAATAGCCCAGGCCGCGCAGCTTGCCGCGCTTGGCCGCTTCCGCCTTGCGCGCCGGGAAGCCTGCGACGTCGGCGATCTTCATCGCCTCGTCCAGGCAGGCGTCATAGCCGCCCGTGTCGTAGTTGAGCGCCACCGGCGTCTGATACGGGAAGTCGCGGATGAAGTTGCGGCGGCGGATCTCGTCCTGGGCGATCCCCATCTCGGCCGCGGCCGCATGCACCAGGCGTTCGACCACGTAGGTGGCTTCCGGCCGACCCGCGCCGCGGTAGGCGTCGACCGGCGCGGTATTGGTGAACGCCGCGGTCACCTCGCAGTAGATCGTCGGCGTCGTGTACTGCCCCGCGAGCAGCGTCGCATACAGGATCGTCGGAATGCACGAGGCGAAGGTCGACAGATACGCGCCCATCGCCGCGGTCGTGTGCACGCGCATCGCCAGGAACTTGCCGTTCTTGTCGAGCGCGAGCTCGGCCCGGGTGACGTGGTCGCGGCCGTGGGCGTCGGAGAGGAACGATTCGCTGCGCTCGGCCGTCCACTTGATCGGCCGGTTGACCCGCTTCGCCGCCCAGACCATCGCGGTCTCTTCGGGATAGAGATAGATCTTCGAACCGAAGCCGCCGCCGACGTCCGGCGCGATCACCCGCACCTTCGTCTCGGGCAGTCCCAGCACGAAGGCCGTCATCAGCAGCCGCTCGACGTGCGGATTCTGGCTGGTGACGTAAAGCGTGTAACCGTCGTCGGCACGGCTGTAACTCGCCACGGCCGCGCGAGGCTCGATGGCGTTGGGGATGAGCCGGTTGTTGACGATGTCGAGCCTGGTGACGTGGGCGGCGCCGGCGAACGCCGCGTCGACCTTCGCCTTGTCGCCCAGCGCCCAGGTGTAGCACTTGTTGCCCGGTGCGCCGTCGTGGATCTGCGGCGCGCCCGACGCAAGCGCGTCGACGGGATTGACCACCGCCGGCAGCACGTCGTAGTCGACGTCGATCATCTCGGCGGCGTCCTTGGCCTGCTCGGGCGACTCGGCAATGACGAGCGCCACCGGATCACCGACGTAACGAACCTTGCCTTGCGCCAGCACCGGATGCGGCGGCTCCTTCATCGGCTGCCCGTCCGTGCCGGTGATGAGCCAGCCGCAGGGCAGACCGTTCACGCCGGTGAGATCGGCGCCCGTGTAGACGGCCACCACGCCGGCCGCGCTCTTCGCCTTGCTCGTGTCGATCCTGCCGATCTTGGCGTGCGCGTGCGGCGAGCGCAGGAAGTATGCATGCGTGTGATGCGGCGGATTGACGTCGTCGGTGTACTGGCCGGCACCGGTCAGAAAGCGCACGTCCTCCTTGCGCTTGACCGACTGGCCGATGAAATTCATGTCGTTCGCGCCCATGATCACCTCCGCATGGCCGCGGCGCCCTGGGCGACCGCCTTGACGATGTTCTGGTAGCCCGTGCAGCGGCAGAGGTTGCCTTCCAGCTCGGCGCGGATGGTCTTCTCGTCCGCGTTCGGATGCCGTTGCACGAGATCGATGGCGCTCATCACCATGCCCGGCGTGCAGAAGCCGCACTGCAGCCCGTGGCACTCCTTGAACGCCGCCTGCATGGGATGGAGCTCGCCGTTCGTGGCCAGCCCTTCGATGGTCGTGACCTTCGCGCCCTCGGCCTGCACGGCCAGGATCGTGCACGCCTTGACGGCGTTGCCGTCGACGAGCACGGTGCAGGCGCCGCACTGCCCGGTGTCGCAGCCGACGTGCGTGCCGGTCAGCGCGAGGTTGTTGCGGATGAAATCGACCAGCAGCGTGCGCGGGTCGACGTCCGCGCGTACCGCTTTGCCGTTGACGGAGAGTGAAAGGGAGACGGACACGAGCGACCTCCTGCGAATGGATACCGGCGCTTCGGGAAGTAATTCTACGGAGCGTTTCGCGACGGCGAAGCTAGGATACTCCGCGCGAAAGGCGAGGGCAACGTGACCGCCCGTGCCCAATCCGGCCCGAGTCTCGCGGGTCGACGGCCTCGAGCCCAAGCGCGGGGTCGACGGCCTCGCTTCAGGGGCCCAGATTGCCGATGTACTGCGAGAGGTCCTCGATGTCCTGGTCGGACAGGTTCGCGGTGTAGCTCGTCATGTTACCCGCGTCGTTGGTGCGCCGCTTGGCGTGGAAGTCAGAGAGCTGCTTCTTGACGTACTGCGGCCACTGTCCCGCCTCGCGCGGGATCTCGTTCTGCCCGACGAAGCCGCCGAGGTGGCACATCGGGCAGAGCGCCGCGTCCGCGACCTTGCGCCCCGCCTCGACCTTGGCGCTGTCGAACTGGAACTTGATCCGCTCCGGTTTCTGCGCCTCGTAGTAGTTCCCGAGCGCGATCATATCCTCCTGCGACAGGCCGGCCGCCATCGGCGACATCTGCGGATCGCTGCGCCGGCCCTCCCTGAAATCCTTGAGCTGGTTGTAGATGTAGCGCCAGCTCTGTCCGGCCAGAATCGGGTATTGCGGGTCCTGCGAATTGCCCTCCGGCCCGTGGCAGGCCGCGCAGATCGCTGACTTCTCCCGCCCCGCCGCGACCTGCGCCGGATCGGGTTGGTGCTGAGCCAGGGCGGAGGCGGCGAGCGCGAGCGCGCCGAGAGCCGTGAAGGCGGAGCGGGTCATGCTCTGGGAAAAATGCAACGCGGCTGCCCGGTATGACCCGGGCGAGCCGCGTCGGCTTCGAAGGTGCGGCGGCGTCTCCCGAAACCGCGGACTACGGCAGCGCGAACACGAACACGCTGTTGCCGCGCTTCGAGTCGATCTGATTGTTGCCGCCCGCCGCGACGGCGACGTACTGTTTGCCGCCGACCATGTACGACACCGCCGGGGCGTTGACACCGGCGCCGCAGTTGTACTTCCAAAGCTCCCGCCCGTCCTTGGCGTCGAAGGCCTTGAACCAGCCGTTCGCCTCGCCGTTGAACACCACGTTGCCGGCGGTGGCGAGCACGCCGCCGATCAGCGGCTGCGGCGTCTTGTGCTTCCAGGCGATCTTGCCGGTGTCGAGGTTCACCGCGACGAGCTGGCCCCACTGCTCCTCGGTCGGAATGACCTTGAACGCGCCGCCGAGCCACAGCTTGCCGCCCGGATAGGGCACTTCCTCGACGCTGTAGGTCATCGGCTGGTGCAGGTTGGCCGCGTAGGCGAGGTGCAACCCCGGGTTGATCGCCATCGGCGACCATTCCACGCCGCCGTTCGCGCCGGGCAGCATCCGCGCACCCTCCTTCGTGGGCAGAACCCACATGTTCTCCTGCGGAATCATCGCCTCGGAGAAGCGGATCAGCTTGCCGCTCGCGCGGTCCACGACATACACGTGGCCGGTCTTGCCGCCGTGGATCGCCACGTCGACCATCTTGCCGCTCTTGTCCCTGGCCTGCGTCAGGATCACCGGGCTCACGGCATCGAGGTCCCACACGTCGTGCGGGACGAACTGGAGGTGCCACTTGTACGTGCCCTTGTCGAGGTCGATCGCGACCATCGAGTCGGTGTACAGGTTGTCGCCCGGCCGGATCGCGCCGTAGAGGTCGGGCGAGGGGTTGCCGACGACGAAGACGATCGTATGCGTCTTCCTGTCGATCGCCGGCGTCATCCACACCCCGCCGCCGAGCTTGTCGAAGAACGAGCTGTCCTTGGCGAAGCCCGCCTTCTCGGCGTCGATGTTGCGATGCTCGTCACGCCCGGTCGCGTCGTCCTTCGCCCACACGCCTTCGTGGCCCTTCTCGGGAATGGTGTAGAAGGTCCACAGGAGCTTGCCGTCGTTGGCGTCGAACGCCTTGACGAAGCCGCGGATGCCGTACTCGCCGCCGTTGGTGCCGATGATCACCTTGCCGTCGACGACCACGGGCGCCATCGTCTCCGAGTAGCCCTTGTCGGGATCGGCGATCTGCGTCTCCCACAGGACCTTGCCGGTCTTCGCGTCGAGGGCGACCAGCTTGGCGTCGATCGTGCCCATGTAGAGCTTGCCCTCGGAGATCGCCACGCCGCGGTTGTTGTTGCCGCAGCACACCGTGACGATCGGTCCCAGCTTGTGCTTGTAGTGCCAGTACTCCTCGCCGGTCGCCGCGTCGATGGCGTAGACGTGATTGAACGACGTGGTCAGGAACATCACGCCGTTGTCGACGATCGGCGCCGTCTCCATCGACTCGAGCACGGCGGTCTGGAACACGAAGGCCGGCTTGAGACGACTCACGTTCTCCGAGGTGATCTGCTTGCCGGGATAGTAGCGCGTGTTGTCGTAGTTGCCGTTCGAATGCAGCCAGTTCTTGCCGTCCTTGGCGGCATTGTCCAGCATCGACTGCGTTATCGGCGTGAGGTTCGCCGACATGGGCCGTGCCGTGGTCGTTGCCCCGGCGGCCATCTCCTGCGCCGCGACGACGCTGGATCCGAGTGCGAAAGCGCATCCGACGGCGACAGCCGCCAGGCTGACGAAACGAGATGACATAGGCTTCTCCTCCAATGCCCAGAGATGTTATTGTGAGCGCGCGGCAAGCCGCGATTCGAGCCGCGCGAGTGGTTTTCCCCCGCGGAAACCTTATAGTCGAAAAGGTTGGCCAATGCAAACCGGCCAGCCTCGGCCGACGATGAGGCCAGAATCGCCGAGAACGCCGCGCCAATTCCGGGAGATGCAAAGGATGTACCCGCCACGCCATGTCGTTGTCGTCTGGCTTCTCGCCGCCATCGGGGCCGCACCCAGCGCCGCGCTCGCGCAGGAGGCCACTCCGAACCTGCAGCTCCTCGCCGCGGCGCGCGCCGGCGACTCGGCCGGCGTGGCGCGCGCCCTGGCGGCGGGCGCCACGCCCGACGCGCGCAGCCGCATCGGCGAGACGGCTCTGGTGATCGCGCTCAAGGCCGGACGGGTCGAGCTGGCGCGGCAGATGCTCGACGCCGGAGCCGACGTCAACGTGGCCGCCGTCAACGGCGTCACGCCGCTGATGGCGGCGGCCTACGGCGGCTACACGGACATCGCTCGAGCGCTGCTGGCCAAGGGCGCCGCGGTCGCCGCCGTGGACCGCGTGCAGAAGACCGCGATGACCTATGCCGCCGGACAGGGCAGCACCGAGATCGTGCGATTGCTCCTCGGCAGCGGCGTCGACCCGAATGCCACCTACGCCCACTCGCTCACCGCGCTGATGTGGGCCGCCGGCTACGGGCAGACCGAGACCGTGCGTGCTCTGCTCTCGGCCGGTGCCCGCGTCGAGCTGCGCGACGACCGCGGCAAGAGCGCGCTGGACATCGCCCGCGAGGGCAACTTTCCGGAGACCGCGAAGCTGCTGGAAAGCGCCGGCAAAACCTAGCGCCGGGTCAACGCTCCCTGAGCCTCGACCATGGCCGCCGCGGCGCGCCTGCGCCAGGGCCACATCCGCCGGAAGGAGCCGTCGCGATCGACGAGCGCGTGCTTCGTGGCGCCCGCGAGGTGCAGCAGCAGCGCGCCGACCAGTACCCAGCTGTTGGCGAAGTGCGCGACGCTCAGCGCATCCTTGAGCGCGTCGTCCTTCGCCGCCCACGCCGGCAGCACGACGCCGAAGATCCTGACCGGGTAGCCGCTGAACGCCGATCCGAGATAGCCGGTCAGCGGCTGGACGAACAGGCACAGGTAGAGCAGGACGTGCACCGCCCGCGCGGTGCTTGCCTGCCAGCCCGGCATGGGGCCGAAGGGTGGGGGCGGATGCGTCGCGCGCCATGCGCTGCGCAGCACCATCAGGGCGAGAATCGAAAGCCCGATCGACTTGTGCAGGTTGAAGGCGTCGACCCGCGGACCGACCGGAACCTTCGGAATCGCCTGCATCGACCAGCCCAGCGCGATCATGAACAGCACCAGCGCCGCGACCAGCCAGTGCAGCGCGGCGGCGGTGGGGGTGTAACGGGCCGAATCAGAAGCGG
>Ga0335081_10003110_pt1 | contig 26091 bp, 22 predicted proteins | sample Lox_Sample_35_FD_206713 | JGI IMG/M metagenome (GOLD analysis project Ga0335081, IMG submission 206713) | Soil microbial communities from Loxahatchee National Wildlife Refuge, Florida, United States - Lox_Sample_3.5 | ecosystem: Environmental > Terrestrial > Soil > Wetlands | place: USA...
CCGAGATCACTTCGACTTTGCCGGCCATCATGGCCCGATACCCGTCGCGAGCCACGTCCGCCGCACTCATCGCGGGACCCTGGAACAGCTTGCTGCCTGAAGTTCCCGCGGCTTCCGAGAAACCCGTGGCCGTCGGACCGGGACAAAGGACCGTCAATGTCACTCCGCTCCCCTTCACCTCATTGGCCACCGCATGGGAGAAGGAAACCACGAAGGCCTTGCTGGCATAATACATCGCCATGAACGGCCCGGGGACGAATCCCGCCGTCGAAGCGACGTTCAGAATCCGCCCGGAGCCTCGCTTCAGCATCGCAGGCAGGAACAGTTTGGTGAGCCTGGCCAGTGCCACGATGTTGACCTGAAGCATGCGCGCTTCCACCGTCCAGTCCGTTTCCGCAAATGGCCCCAGCAACCCGAAGCCGGCATTGTTGATCAGGATTTCGACCTGGTCTCCGCGCGTTTGCTGGAAGATCGTCTCGCAGGCGGCAGGATCGTTGAGGTCCGCCGCCAGGGCGCGGGCCGCGATTCGATGGGCGCTCGAGAGACTGGCTGCCAGCTCCGACAGCTTGCCCGCACTGCGCGCCACCAGGATCACGTCATACCCGTCCGCGGCACAGAGCTTGGCCAACTCCGCCCCGATCCCTCCAGAGGCTCCAGTGACCAGAGCGGCGCCCTTGGGCATCGGCTATTCCTTCTTTTTCAGCACAGAGTCATTTTCCTGAATGAACTGGCGAATGTGCTCGGCCATCCCCAGAAGCTTCTCCCACTGCTCGCGATAAAGGGTCACGGGAAAACGCCCCAGACCGTAAACAGACAGCGCACCCTTCTCGCTGACCTTCAGGGACATCGCCCCGCGGGTGGGCTTCTTCAAGGCGGCATTCTCGGCCTTCAGCCGTTCAATTTCTGCTCTCAGCTCTTCTTCCGTAGGCATGGTGTTCAGTTTACTTGATACCACACCTTGGCGTGGTACGCTGAGTTTATCCGCCCTCCATGCAGGAATTCGAAGCCATTCTTTTTGATTTCGATGGTGTGATCTGCGACACGGAGCCCGTGCATTGGGCCTGCTGGGCCGGGGTGCTGGAGCCGGCCGGCGTCGTGCTGGACTGGGAATTCTATCGTGACCGCTGCATCGGCATCGACGACCGCGAGATGCTCCGCATGATGGCGCAACGCTCTGACCCGCCGCGTGACTGGGAGAGTCTGTGGGCCCTGTATCCCGCCAAGCGCGACGTGTTTCGCACCCGTATGATAGATTCCCCGCCCTTCCCGGCCGGGCTGTCAGGATTCCTGGAAGGCTTGCGCGGCCACTACAAGCTGGCGGTAGTCACCTCCAGCGGACGGACCGAGATCGAGCCGGTGCTCCGCACCGGCGGCCTGTTGGGATATTTCGACACATTGGTCTGCGCCGGGGATTCCCCACGGCACAAACCGGCGCCTGATCCCTACCTCCTGGCAGCCGAGCGTCTCCAGGCGCGGAGGGCCCTGGTGGTCGAGGATTCCGACGCGGGTATCGCCAGTGGGCATGCCGCGGGTTTCGAGGTTTTGCCCATCAGGAACCCCGCGGATATGCCCGAACTGGTGTCGCGGCGGTTGTCCCGCGGCCCGTTGTAACCTGAAAGAATAGTGGCACCGGCAATCCCCAAGAAAAAGACTTCGGAGACCATTCGCAGCGCGCTCCCCCTGCTCAAAGAGCTCGTGATGCCTCGCCGGGGCAAGCTGATGTTCGGCTTTTGCCTCATGCTGGTCAACCTGGGCGCCAGCATGGTCCTCCCTGGCTCCACCAAGTTCCTGATCGACTACATCATCAACCAGAAGCATTACGACATGCTCAAGTGGCTGGTGCTGGCAGTCTTCGCAGCGACCCTCCTGCAGGGCGTCACGTCCTTCTCACTCACGCAGTTGCTGTCGAAGGAGGCGCAGCGGCTGATCGCCGAGTTGCGCCGCAAAGTCCAGGAACATGTCGGCCGCCTACCCGTGGCTTACTATGACGCTACCAAGAGCGGCGCCCTGGTTTCCCGCATCATGAGCGACGTGGAAGGGGTCCGCAACCTCATTGGAACGGGTCTGATCGACTTCGTGGGCGGCATTCTCAAAGCGCTGCTGTCGCTGGTGATCCTGCTGCGCACCAGCGCGCTCATGACCGGGCTCGCCCTGCTGTTCATTACGATCTTCGCGCTCAGCCTGGGGCAGGCATTCAAGAGAATCCGCCCCATCTTCCGGGAGCGGGGGAAGATCAATGCCGAGGTACAGGGCCGCCTCACCGAGTCGCTCGCCGGCGTGCGCGTGGTGAAGGGCTACCACGCCGAAGCCGAAGAGGCACGGGTGTTCTCGGGCGGAGTCCAGCGCCTGCTCGACAACGTACTCAAGTCGCTTACCGCGATCTCGCTGATGAGCTTGTCGGCCACATCGCTGATGGGCATTGTCGGCGGCACCGTAATGTACGTGGGAGCGCGGCAGATCATTGCCGGCACCCTGACGATCGGCGAGTTCATGATGTTCACGATGTTCCTCGCCATGCTGGTGGCTCCCATGTTTCAGGTGGTGGGCATTGGCACCCAGTTGACCGAGGCGCTCGCCGGGCTCGACCGCACGCAGGAAGTGTTGAACGAGAAGCCCGAGGACGAGGACCCGCGCCGCACGCTGGCGGTGAGCACCTTCCACGGGGACGTGAGCTTCGAGAACGTGAGCTTCGCCTACGACCCCGGCAAGCCGGTTTTGCACGAGGTGAGCTTCGACTCGTCGCCCGGCACCGTGACCGCGCTGGTAGGGCCGTCGGGCTCCGGGAAATCGACCATCATCAGCCTGATTGCGGCCTTTCACGAGCCGGGTTCAGGAAGGATCCGGGTAGACGGGACAGACCTGTCGACCATGCGGCTCGACTCCTATCGAACTCAGCTCGGTGTGGTCTTGCAAGACACGTTCCTCTTCGACGGAACCATCCGCGAGAATGTCGGGTTCGCACGTCCATACGCGAGCGAAGAGCAGGTACTCGAAGCCTGCCGCATTGCGCGCGTGGACGAGTTCGCGGAGCGCTTCGAAAAGAAGTACGACACCATTGTGGGGGAGCGCGGGGTGAAGCTTTCGGGAGGCCAGCGGCAGCGCGTTTCCATCGCGCGGGCGATCCTGGCAAACCCCCGGATTCTGATCCTGGACGAAGCCACTTCCAGCCTCGATTCCGAATCAGAAGCGGCCATTCAGGAAGGCTTGGCCTACCTCATGAAGGGGCGAACCACGTTCGTCATCGCGCACCGGCTCTCGACGATTCGCCGGGCGGAGCAGATCCTCGTCATAGAGGATGGGCACATTGTGGAACGCGGTACGCACGAATCGCTGTACGACTACCGCGGCCGATATTATGATCTCTACACGCGGCAACACGGGATCGATGCCAATCTGTTTCTCGCGCCGGGAGAAGGCGACAAGATCCCCGAATCAGCCGCGGCGCCGAGGATGGCGGGCATCGCGCCGCCGTCGGCAGCATCTCTCCTCCGCGGCGGCACTGTGTAGCGTGGCACAGGCTCTCAAGCCTGCCGCGCCCCGGCTCATCGGGGCGCTTTTTGGTCGGCCCCCGAAAAAAGCGCCGGCATGAATGCCTGCGCCACATCAATCCTTAGAATTGAAGCTTGAGGACCAAACGGATCGAGCGCGGTCCACCGATCTGTTAGAGGGGGTTGAATCCGCCGTTCGACACCGCCCGACCCAAGGAGGTTCGCCAGTTTCTGGGTCGAACGGCTCGATCGCATACATCAAGGTAGCTCGCGAGGATCGGCGCGCCAGGCTCGGGGCAAGGAAGCGGGTGAGCTTCCATCTCAGGACTCGCCAGGTAGTAGACTCTTGATTGGACCCCTATGAGACTTCTCCCTCTGATCCTCCTCACAGCCCTTTCGCTGGGCGCGCAGAATCCGCCGCAGGCCCCACAGAAAAGAGGCGGCTACCAGCCGCCCCCGGAAGCCGGCGACGATGTCCGCGGCTACAACGACACGCCGCAGTTGCCGGGGCAGAAGTGGAAAGTCCACGACATGGAACGGCCGCGGCCCGCGAAAGTCACGCCCGGCCCGTACGTGAATGAAGCTCCGCCCTCCGATGCGATCGTGCTCTTCGACGGCAAAGACCTGTCGCAGTGGGTGCAGCAGGTTCGCGGCGGCGGCACGCAGGAGCCCAAGTGGAAGGTCGAGAACGGCTACATCGAGATCGTTCCGCGCACCGGCAAGCTGGTCACCAAGGAAAAGTTTGGCGATTGCCAACTGCACGTGGAGTGGATGGTGCCGGAGAGTTCCGTGGGCAACGGACAGGGGATCGGCAACAGCGGCGTCGAACTGATGACGCGGTATGAGATCCAGGTGCTGGAGTCGAACTCGCACCTCACCTACGCCGATGGCGGCGCCGGGGCGGTTTATGGGGTCTGGCCTCCGCTGGTGAACCCGTCACGTCCCATGGGGCAGTGGAATGTCTACGACATCTTCTTCGAGGCGCCGCATTTCGAAGGCGAGAAGGTCGTGAAGCCGGCATATGTCACGGTGCTCTTCAACGGAGTGCTGGTGCAGAATCACAAGGACTACCTGGGGACCACCATCTGGCGGCAGATCGGCACTTACAAGGCGCACCCCGCCGAAGAGCCTCTGAGCTTGCAGGACCATTCGCAGCCCGTGCGGTTCCGGAACATCTGGATTCGCAAGCTCAACACGCCGGCGGCGCCGTAAACGGTCTTTTCCCCGATTCCAGCGCCTCCTGGCGCGCGCACGGAGCTACAATCGGGCTTCGACAGGAGGCTCTCTGAAACCACTGCTTGGAATTCTCCTGCTGGGCGTCGCGTCGTTCGCGCCCGCGCAGGCGCCGAAGCCCAAGGTTCAAGCGCTCATCATCACAGGCCAGAACACGGCCAGCCACGACTGGCGGGCGACCACGCCGGTGCTCCGCAAGATCCTCGAAGACAGCGGCAGGTTCGAGGTGCGCGTGGTCGAGGAGTTCCGCGGCGCCGGGCCCGAAATGCTCGCGCCCTACGATGTCGTCATTCTGAACTACTACGAGAACCGGAAACCGGAACTGCGGTGGGGCGAGCGCGCCGAAACGGCCCTGACGAATTACGTCCGGCCGGGCAAGGGCCTGGTGATCTACCATTTCTCCGCCGCGGCCTTTGACGGCTGGGCGGAATACGAAAAGCTCTGCGCCGGGAACTGGCGGCCCAACAACGGGCACCATTCCGCCCGCCACGATTTCACAGTCACGGTGAAGGACAAGGATCACCCGATCCTGCGCGGCATGCGCACGTCGATTCCGCAGGCGAATGACGAGCTGTACGCCAACCTGAAATGGCAACCCGAAGGCACGTTCCACGTGCTGGCCACCGCGTGGGACGATCACTCGCTGTATAAGCCCGGTGAAAAGCAGCCGCTCCCCGGAGCGGGGCTGAACCAGCCGATGCTGTGGACCGTCAATTACGGCAACGGCCGAGTTTTCGCCACCGCGTTAGGACATGACGTCGAGGCGATGAAGTCCGCGCTGTTTGTCTCGACGCTCGCACGGGGCGCCGAATGGGCAGCCACCGGCGAGGTAACGATCGCGGTTCCGGACGCGCTGAAATGATGGGGGTCGCGGCCGGCTAAAGCATACCCCACTTCGCTTCCATCTCGGCCCGGACCGCTTCGGCCACCTCCTGCGCGGAGCCTTCGCGTTCCTCGTCCTCGCTCCACTTCCATTGGGCGAGGTAGTCGTCGGCCTGCTGCAGGCCTCGCTGCACGGCTAGCTGGTCCACGCGTTCCAGGAACCTGGGCGAGAGCGGGAGAGTCACTTCGTCGATCCCGTCGTCAGCCTTGATTTGCGTGGGGACTTCCTGCCAAAAGAGGATCCGGTAGCTGGTCATTCTGATTGCTCTCCCGTGCCAGCCGCAGGAACAGGTCGACCGCGGCGGAAGCGTTCGCGCCGTAGCCGTCGGCTCCGATTTCGTCCGCGAACATCTGGCTGATGGGCGCCCCGCCCACGGCCATTTTGATGTGGCTGAGGCCGGCCGCTTCAAAGCCGTCGATCACCGTTTTCATGTAGGTCATCGTGGTGGTGAGCAGCGCACTCATACCGATGATGGAGGGGCGGCACTTCTCGGCTGCCGCCATGAACTTCTCGACGCTCTGGTCCACGCCGATGTCATGGACTTCGAACCCCGCGCCTTCGGCCATCATGAGGACGAGATTCTTACCGATGTCGTGGAGGTCGCCGCGCACGGTTCCCATCAGCAGCACGCCCACCGGCTTCGTACCGGAATCCTTCTGGGTCAGGAGAGGCTTGAGCACGGCCATGCCGGCTTTCATGGCGCGCGCCGCGATCAGCACCTCGGGGACGTAGAGGACGTTGTGCTTGAAGTCCTCGCCCACCACGCTCATGCCGGCGATCAGGCCGTCGTTGAGAACTTCCTGGACGGGCCGCCCTTCCGCCAGCGCCTCGATCGTCATCCGCTCGACTTCCTTGGCATTCCCTTCGTAGAGATACTGGTTCATCAGAGCGTAATCAATCATTGCGGCCCCCCGGTAGCTGGCGCGCCACGGAACTACCCACGGCGGTCATTGAACTCCTTCAGCGCCTCCAGCATGGCGACCACGTTTTGCCGCGGCATCCCGGGACTGACCCCGCCGCCCACCGACAGAATAATTCCCTCGCCGCCCGAGCCTTCCAATACCTCGATGGTTTCGTCGTGCACCTCATCGGGCGTCCCGCGCACAGCCACTTCCAGAGGATTGACATTCCCCATGAGGCACATGCGATCGCCCACCCGCCGCTTCACCTCGGTGATGTGCTTCTGCTTTCCCCAGTTGAGCACCTGAAACCCGGCGTCCGGCAGATGGTCGAGGCAGGCATCCACTTCCGCATCGTTGTGATAGATCTTGACCCAATCCTTGGGAAAGGCGTCGCAGATGCGCTGGAGGTATGGGTGCGCATACTCCAGGTAATGCTCTTCGTTGATGAAGCCCACGATGTCGTCGAGGATGAAGATGCCCTCCACCGTATCGCCCATGATTTTGTGTTGGGCCTTCAGCCAGTCGATCACCACGCGAGTGCACAGGTCGATGAGCTTGTGCGCGCCTTTGGGATCTTCCACCAGGTCGATCATGAAGTGCGTGGTGCCGCGGACAAATCCCGCGGTACACAGTGGGCCGCGCGACGTGACGATCGGCAGGATGTAGCCATGGTCGAGGATTCGTTGCCGCACCATGCCGATGCGATGCAGTGTCAAGGCCGCAAACGCGTCGGCCTCCACCTCATACTCCGGAAAACTGTCGATGTCTTCCAGACGGTAGAGGGTGTGGTATTCGCTGGGCGTGTTGTCCTGCCAAAATTTGATCTTCGCACCCAGCACCGAGGGCTCGGCGGCCATGCCATACTCCATCCACCAGGAGGGGATGAAGATGATGTCCGGAAACTCCTGCATGATTTTGAGGTTGGACTGAAACCACAGCTCCGGATCGAGGTAGTAATCCAGGTGCTTGATCCCCAGATACCCGGGGATCCACGGGCTGTCCACGATCAGCGCCATGGGAATGCGGTCCATCTTTTCGCGGCGGGCCGCGCGTTTAAACGTTTGCCACTGGTCGGGCAGCATCGAATTTTCCTTTACGCGATCGAGAACGTCCGGCCGCGATGCAGGCCGAGCAGGATCTGCACCAGGCGGTGGGCAATCAGTTCATGCAGCGTCAGCAGCTCGCGATTGGCTTGGGTCAATGCCTCGGCATCGCGTGTGTCTACGGCGGGTCCGCCAGCCTTCAGCGCGTCGGTGGCTTCTTTGATGATCGGGTCTGAAAGCACCTCGCCCGCCATCTCCCAAAGCGTAATAAAGCGGTCCACGGCGCTCGGGAAGCTCACCTCGAAGACGCCAAACTGGCTGGTGGTGCGCGGCGGCTTGTAGTCGAGATTGAACGGACCGTTGTAGCCGTGGCTGCGCAAGAGAACCAGGATGTTCAGCCAGTCGAGGGGATTCACCAGGCCCACCCCGATATCGACGTCGTGCTTCAAGCGATAGCCGTCGTTGATATCGAAATGGAATAGCTTGCCCGCAAGCAGCGCGCGCGCCAGCACCGCCCGAGGCGCTGCGCCCCACATCAATTCGTGGAGATACTCGGGATTCAGCCCCACCATATCGGGATGTTTCAGCAGGCCCGAGGCGATGAACGCCAGCATGGCATCGCTGGTGGGCAGCAGGATCTCCGCCTGTGGCTCGAAGGGCTTGGCCTCCAGGCAATGCTTCAGTGTCTCGCGCCCCTTCCGCTGCGCCACTTCGATGTCGCGCTCGCAGGCCGCATTGATGGCATCGGCATACCACCGCAGCGTCTGAGTCTCCTCCACGGCTCCCTGCACGTAATACCCCAGCGAACCGGGCCAATAGACCGCGAAGTTCGCGCCCAACTCGTGCCCGATCTCGACGGTGTTCTGCACGCGGAAGTTCGCGTACTCCCGCACTCCCGGCGACTCCGCCGCGGGGCTGGCCGCCCACACCGCATGGTAGAAGGTCTCGGTGGTGACCATCGAACACCGCATGCCGTTCTCCGAGAGCGCCTTCGCAATGCGGGCCACGATCTCCGCCTGTTCGGGCTTACCCAACACCTCCGTCGGGATGACATCCGTGTCGTGCGTGGTCCAGCAAGGGATGCCGATCTCGGCGTACTTCTGGATGACCGATTCGAAGCCGATCGGTGGGCGGGTCGGGGCGTGGAACAGCGCCTGCCCCTGATAGGCGGCGGCCCATTGCGGCCCGGAAATGTAATACTTGCGGCGCGTTTCGGGACTGTAGGAACCCCCGCAGGCGTTCATCAAGCGGGAGATCAGTGCCCGTTGCTGGTTCTCAGGAATGGGGTTCATATCTCGTATATTGTTGTACCATGAAACAAATTATGCAGATCCGGGACATCCGGGCGACGACCGTCACCGTCCCCCTGGAAGCCCCCTTGCGGCACGCCAACGGGTGCCACTGGGGACGATTCGTCCGCACCATCGTGGAGGTGGAGACGGACAACGGCCTGATCGGTCTCGGAGAGATGGGCGGCGGCGGGGAATCCGCGGAAGCCATGTTCCGCGCCATGAAGCCGTACCTGGTGGGACACGACCCCGCGCGTCTCGAGGAGATGCGCTTCCTGATCGCGAATCCCACTGCATCCCTCTACAACAATCGCACCCAGGTGCTGGCCGCGCTCGAATTCGCCTGCCTCGATATCCTGGGACAAGCTTGGGGAGTGCGGGTCTGCGACCTCCTGGGCGGTCACTTGCGCGATCGAGTCCCGTTTGCCTCGTACTGCTTCTTCCGCTATCCCAATCCGCAAACCGGCGCCGGCGAAATCCGCACCATCGATCAGGTTGTAGCGAATGCCCGCGCGCTGAAACAGCGATTCGGGTTCACCACCCACAAGGTCAAGGCCGGCGTTTTTCCCCCCGATTACGAACTGGAGGTGTATCGCGCGGTGGCCGCCGCCTTCCCGCAGGACTCCGTGCGCTTCGATCCGAATGGTGTCTGGTCCACCGAGCAGGCCATCCGCTTCGGACAGGCGATCGAAGGCCTGCGCAACGACTACCTGGAAGATCCCGTCTATGGCCTGAACGGCATGCGGCGCACCCGCCAGATAGTGCGGGTGCCGCTGGCCACCAATACCGTGGTGGTGAACTTCGAACAACTCGCGGCGAACGTGCTCGATACCGCGGTAGACGTGATCTTGCTCGACACCACGTTTTGGGGCGGGATCCGCGCCTGCATCAAAGCAGCGGCGGTCTGCGAGACCTTTCAACTCGGCGTGGCGGTGCACTCCTCGGGCGAGTTGGGGATTCAACTTGCGACCATGCTGCACCTGGGCGCGGTGATCCCGAATCTCTCGTTCGCCGCCGACGCGCATTACCACCATCTGACCGGCGACATCATCCAAGGCGGTCTGATGCCCTACGAGGACGGCTCGATCCGCGTGCCCGACAGGCCAGGGCTCGGCGTCAAGTTGGATCGCGAGAGATTACGCGAGTACAGTGAGCTGTACCGGCGTCTCGGAGGCTACCCGTACGACCAGGATCCCGGCCGTCCGGGATGGGTGCCGATTGTGCCGAATTGCCGTTGGGCTGACCCCAAGGACGACCGGCCCGTGAAGATCCCTTTTTGACAGAGACATCACTCATAGGCGTGAAGTTTCTCAAGGGCTGTTTTTCTCACCTGACTTGAGTCTGCATGGCGTCCGTTGGCCCTGCACAGGCAGACGTTCACGATGCTGACAGTCACGTCTGTTGCGAGCATTCACGGCCAGATAAGAACAGATAAGAAAGAAAAGATAAGAAGCAGCCTGCTCAACGGGTGGCAGACTGACTCCGAAGTCCGGTTGGTGGAATGTTCTCGGCGCCCCCCCGTACGGCGGTTCACGTTTGGTACGTTTGGGGTTCTTTTCCTATACTTTCCTTTGACATAGCGTGGTTATGAGCGTTCGACAGGATACCGTGGGAAAGCGCGCAACGGCGGCTTGCCGCTCTCGTACGGACAAGTACGGGCGATCCTCGGTAACCGGCTAAATATCCGATTGACTTTTCGTCTTGACCTCGTGACACTTTTGTTTTATTCTAATATTACTTTTAGAAATTTCTTACTTCGGTCGCTCGAGGGTGTATCAACCCCCTTCCCCGGCTGAAGGAGACACTGAATTTGGAGGGGGTGCTGTGAGGATTCTCGTTCCTACGTGACTCATGCAGCGTATTTGGATCAACTCGCTTCGGTTCTCCGCTTAGACAAGCCACGCTGATTTTCAAGATCCGATCACGGTCCCGCTAAAGGCGTCCGTGTGTCTGATCGAAGCACTAATAATCTCCGAACGCGTACACATAGTACACGGTCTCACGGAATGGGGTGTGAACTGTGACAGTCTACAATCCCGGCGTTTCTCTGAAGGTTATACCAATCTCAGTAGCGAAGGCCGATTCGGAGTACATTGCCGACCGGGCTTATGCGTTGTGGCTGGAAAGGTGCTTCCAGCGAACCGTTTCTCCAGAGGACGCCTTGTGGCGTGCGATTTGGGAGTTAGCGTTCGAAGGCAGACGAAGCCGAAGAGGGAGTGGATTATTCCTCGTTCCCAAATCTCGCGGGAAAAGAACGCGCCCGGTGGTGAGCATTGAAAGGAAGTGACCAATCCTGGGGCTGGCTGGACGTCAGGCCGCACCGAGGGAAGGGCGGCAATGAATATTCTGGTTGTAGAAGACGAAGCGTCAATCATGAAGCTCATCCGTCATATGCTTAAGCAATACCCGCTTGTCGAAGCAGCCTCGGCGGAACAAGCTCTTCACCGTTTTAAGGACGACAATGGCAACATCGGATTATTGATTTCCGATGTGACCTTACCGATCAGTACCGGGGTACAACTGGCTCTACGTCTTCGCCACGAGAATCCGGAGTTGCCCGTCATTCTGACTTCGGGCTATCCGGTGAGCGGCTGGAGCGCCCAGGACGCTACCGACCTGCAGAGGCTCGGCTCGGATTCAGTGACCGTACTGCAAAAACCTTTCGAGCGGCAGGTCCTGCTGCACTGGGTGTCTGAATTCATCGGACTGCCGCAGTCGCAAGCGAGAACAACCTGATCGAGCGCGGATCGTCATGGAAGTCGCCTCGTCTGGTTCTTGCTTATATCAGTCTCATCATGTTCAAGTGCGCCGAAGCTCGATCGAGCCGTGAAAGTGGGTGTTGGTAGTTTGCGGAGGCTGGTTTCATGGATATTCTAGCGGTTATTTGGCAACTTCACCTCGAACTGGAACGAATTGACCGGGCAATTCTATCCCTGGAGGGGCTGGAAGCTCTACGTCCCCGGAGAAGGGGACGGCCGCCAAAACCTGTCAACGGTTTCCGATCAGAGAGAGGCGCGGATGCGGAACGAAAGACGGGCGCAAATCGCCGTTGTGACCGGCCAAATGGCGTCTCCCGCGCGTTCCGAGCGTCAGATCGTCATGGCCCCGAAGCCGCCATCAACCCGCACGATGCTGCCCGTGACAAAGGATGACGCCTTTTCCGAAGCGAGGTACAGGGTGGCGCCAAGCAGTTCCGACGGCGCGCCAAACCGGCGCATCGGCGTATGGCTCATAATGGCCGCCACCCGCTCTTCGGTCAGGATTCTGCGGTTCTGCTCCGCCGGGAAGAAGCCGGGCTGAATCGCATTCACGCGCACCCGGTACGGCGCGAATTCGTTCGCCAGGTACTTGGTGATCTGATTCACCCCACCTTTGGCTACCGAATACGTGAACACTTTCGACAGCGGCGGGTCGGAAGAAGCCGAGGAAATATTGATGATCGATCCGCCTTTTCCCGCATCAGCCATGGCCCTCCCGAATATCTGGCAGGCCAGAAAGACGCTGCGCAAATCGACGTCCAGGATGCGCTCCCATTCGGCCTCCGCGATCTCAAAGAACGGGGTGGCCGAGTTGACGCCGGCCGCGTTGACCACTATATCGATGCCCCCGAAGTGGGCCACAGTCGTTTCGAGAATGCGGCGGAGGTCAGCCTTTTGGGTGACATCGGCCACACAGGGCAGGGCCTTGCGCCCCTGATCGCAGATGGCCTGCGCATGCCGCCTGGCGTTATCCTCGCTCAGGTCGGCAATCACCAGGTTCGCGCCCGCACCCGCAAGTCCGGCGGCCATCTCCCCCGCAAGCACGCCTCCCCCGCCGATCACTACGGCAGTTTTCCCCGACAGAGAGAAGAGATCCTCGATCAGCGGATGGACCTCCACATCGGCAGCCTTTCCCATGTCACATGGAGCTTCAGCAACAGTCATAATTCAGTACACCAGCTCTTCGTATTCTTCGAGTTGATCCACTTCTTCCAGGAAATCCTTCCCGCGTCCCTTGCCGCTCAACTTCTCAGCCAAGGGATGCCAACACCTCTCGCAGATATCGAATTCCTTTCCCTCGATTTCTTTCTGGAGGCACCGCGCCGTCGCTCCGCAAAGATCACACTGCATCATAGGGCGTCCTTTCGGGTTCACCAACTGGATCATATCAACATGAGATATTCAGGTCAATGAGTCCTGATATTGCCCACCGGTCCGAAACCAGTATCTGACCTGGGAGCGACGTAGGGCGGAGGCGGGATGGAGAGCGCGTTGCGGGTGCGATTACAGGACCTTCTTAACGCCTCTGCCGATTCCCTTGCCGATCTTAGCGGTTCCCTTCACGGTTCCGACCGTGACGTCCTTGCCGGCGGACCCGGCTCCCTTGGCCACCGCGGCGCCCGCGTCGATCGGGTGCAACGTAACCAGTTTGCCGACGCCTTTTGCCGTGCCTAAGGCCAGGTGTCCCGTACCCTTGGCCGCACCGGCTCCGATCGTACCCGCGCCGCCGGCGATTTGCCGCCCGGGTCCGGAACCCGAACCTTGGCGACTGACCGAAGGTTGTTCCGCAGCTTGCTGCTCGGGGGCAGTCTGGCCAAATCCGGACGTGACGAACAGTACCAAAGAGATCCAGATCAACGACCGCATCATACTTATTTGGATGCGTTACGCAGTATTATCGTTCCGCTCGCCCACCCCTCGGGTTCACTCCACCGCGATCTCCCAGCGCCATACCCGCGTGCCGTCCTGTTCCACCTCACCGACGAACTGCATCCCGATTTTTTGCAGCACCCGGGTGGAAGCGTTGAACTCCGGCACCGTATGCGCCGTCACCACCTTCACTCCGGGCAGGACACGCGCGCGGTCCAGCACGAATTGCGCCATGGCGGTCGCGATGCCCCGGCCTTCGAAGCCCGGAAATGTGAAGTAGGCCATCTCGACCGTCCCACCGTCGGGAGGGCCCTTCAAGCTGCACACGCCCACCATCTGCTGCGTTTCCCCTTCAATTGCAAAATGCCCAAACCAGTCCGGCGCGGTCTCGAGCGAAAACGTCCGCATGAAGTCCAGGCTGTCTTGTGCCACGGCTTGGGAGACCTCGTGCAGGCGCACGCCATATTCTTCGGCGAAGTCCTCCGGCTTCTCGGCCAGGAGCCGCAGAACCCTACGCGGGGCGGGCAAGAATTCCAGCACGCCCATGGGCCGCTCGCCGGTTAGAACTGGCCTCCGCCGCCAGCCCCGGTTCCGACAGGCGAAGAGTTACTGGCCCCGCCTCGCCCGCCGCTCTGCCCCGTGGATTTCAACTCCCGCTCCCGGTCGAGCACACTTACTCCGCTGGTAATCCAAGGCTTTGGATCGTTACTCTTCAAGTAATGGTCAAACCAATCGTTGATACGTCGATGATAATCAAGCTGGTTTGCCTTCTGCGCCACGGAGTGGTTCTCGCCTTCATAGACCAGCATCACAACCGTCTTCCCGGCCCGCCGCGCGGAGTTGTAGAGTTCGATGTCCTGGTGCCAGTCCGACGCGCCATCGTGGTCGCCGACACTCAACAGCAGCGGCGGATGCAATTTGTTGGCGAAGTACACTGCGGAGTTCCGGATGTAGGCCTGCGGGTCTTCATACAGCGGAACCTCCATGCGCTCCTGGCCCGTTTCGGCATGGTCGGTCTCCGGGCCGCCGGTGTTCCAGTAGATTTCGCCGTAACTGGAGGCCAGGTTCGTCAGGGGTCCTCCCGCAACGGCAGCCGCGAACATGTCGGTTTGGGTGGCAATGAACGTCGTCTCGAAGCCGCCCCACGAGTGGCCCACCAGCCCGACCTTTTGGGCGTCCACCATGCCGCTCTCAAGCACTTTCTTGACGCCCGAAGTGACGCAGTCGAGCGCCGAGATGCCGGGCTCACGCGGCCGGAAGACGATGTCGGGCCGATAGACGAAGTAGCCGTGCTGCGTCCACACCGCGGGATTGTAGGTGGCGCGTTCGGAAGGCGCAGTCCAGTTGTGAAGTTGGTTGCTCTCGATCTCGTAGATCTGCACGATCATGGGGTACTTTTTGCCGCGCTCGTAATTCGCCGGATAGTAGAGCGCCCCCTGCAGGCGATCGCCCTTGGAATTTTTGTAATCGATGAGCTCGGCACGCCCCCAGGCGTATTGCGAAGCAAACGGGTTGGTGTCGCTGGCGCGCCGCGGATTCTTCAGATCCATTCCCGCCACGAAGAGGTTGGGCGAATCGTCCCACGCCCCCGCCTGGTACACCAGCACATCCGCATCCTTGGCCTTCTCCAGCCCGCGCACACCCTTGTCGAGCCAGACCAGCCGCTCGACGTTGCCATTCACCAGGCGCGCATAGCCCGTGCGCTTCGTCCAACGGCCTTCCAGGCTCAGATACACCGGCTTCGCGAGATCGATCCACTCGGGTTCCTCGCCGCCCCCGCGCCCGCCGCGTCCTCCGCGGCCGCCCGCACCGCCCGGCCGCGGTTCGATCCTCACGTACCGGTGCCGGATCTCTTCCGCGGTGCCGTTCGTCAATCGGCGAGGCTTGGTATTCCCGTCCGGGAAAAGCTCCCAGAGATCATAGGCATCGTAGACAATCACGCTGTGGTCGTTCGTGGTCCAACCGGCCACTCCGTACGAAGGCTTCTGCTCCACGGGGTGATCGTTCTCCTGGTTTACGAAATTGGCAGCGGCATCTTTGCTGATATCCCGGCTGGCCCCGGACTCCAGGTCGTACACCCAGAAGTCGCTGCCCTTGAACTGCAGCGCGTAGCGTCCACCCGGGCTGAAATCGACCGGCGGCACCACGCGGGTCGCGACCGCTGTCCGCGCCCCGGTCTCGAGGTTCACCTGGAAGACATCCGCGTAGCGGCGTCCGAATTCCCCGTCGACGTCGTACGGCACACCGTCCAACGCCAAGGCACGCGCCCCGCGCCTCGAAAGCCGGATCTCCTCCTTCGGATTGGTGGAGAGCCGAACCAGGCGGCCGGTTTCGATATGCCAGACCGCCAGCGCATTACGATCGCGATCGCGTGACGCTGTGAGCTTCTGCTCGCTGATCACGTTCACGTCCCTCCAGTGCCAGACCTCCACAGTGGACGGGTCTTCGTCCGAGCGGCGGGCCTCCGGCTTCTTCCGCCACTCGGCGATCCCCACATAGACCGTGCTTCCATCTGTGGACCACTGCGGTATGCGCGGCGCCACAATCCGTTGGGGCGCGTCCACCTGCGCGGAACGCTTCTCGCCAAGGCCCTTCCACGCCAGCACGGTGTAGCTCTCGCCCTCGTATCCGTCCTTCTTCAGCGAGCGCAGTGCCGCCAGATCGCTGGAGTCTTTGCGCCAGACGAGGTCCGCAAACAGCGCGGGCCCGCTGTCCAGCACACGCAGCGAACCGGCGCGCGGATCGAAAACCTCGAGTGCATTGCCGGCTCGCCCGTCGATGCCGATCGTCATCGCCAGGTTGGTACCCTTGTCCTGCCAGGCATATGCCGTGACATTGCCGAATGTGGTATCGAGGCCCGTGGCCAGATTGCGAACTGTCAGCGCCGAGCCCGCCGGATCGCTTTCAGGATCGGAAGCCTGTCCGCCCGCGCCTCCGCGTCCTCCGCCGCCCCGGCCGGCGGGTGCGTTCGACGCCGGTGCCGCGGCGCCGTCGCGGGCCGGCGGATACCGGCGAAACGCCACGAACGCCTGGTCCCCCGCAAACGCAAACGACTGGATATCGTCGATGGCGGTAACGGCGCCCGAACTGAGATCGAGCAAGGACAGCTTGTTCTGGATCGGCCTCCGGGCTTTGCGCAGGCGCTCCTGCTCGGCCTCGGAGACGGCCGTTTCGCAGGCAAGCCAATGTGAGTCCGCGGAAAAGGCCGCGCCGGAGCAGAAGGCGATCGCGTGCGTTTTGCCTCCGGCGGCCGGCGATGCCCGCAGTTCGTTGTTGCCGTCGGTGCGGCGAATCTCGTAGGCCACCCACTTGCCGTCGGGCGAGAGCGTACTCGTCCCGAGCGTCTCCCACTTGCCGTAGTCGGCGGGGGTGAGGGTGGGCTTCGGTTGCGCAAACACGCCGGCGCAGATGGCTAATCCGGGAAGGAGTGTGATGAACTTCATTGTGGAGACGATTCTATCGCAAGAGAGGAATGCCACGTTGCTCACAAACTAGGTGTTTGCGGCAATACAGCCCACACAGGCTGGGGCGTACACGGTCCCGGGCTGAGAAACATCCAACAAAGTGCAAAGGAGGAAAAATGAGAAGAGCATTCCAACTGCTCGGAGTGGCGGCCTGCGCGCTATTTCTCGCGATTCCAATGACCGCTGCCACCAAGGCGCCCGCAAAGAATCCTGAAAAGGCGACCCAGCCGGCGCAATCCATGCAAACGGCCTGGCCTCCCGAAACTCTTTCGGGGAAGATTGTGTCGGTGGACCCCGCGCAGCGCCTGGTAATCGTGCAAACCGCCGACGGAGTACCGTTCGACATGGTCATCAACAGGTCAACGCGCATCGAGTCCGGCAGCCAGAAGCTGACGCTCGATCAACTGAAGTCGGATACCAACCGCAACGTGTCGGTGAGGTTCATACCGGAACGCTCCGGCGATGTCGCGCGCTCCATTCAGCTGGCGGGATGAGATCGCCCCGCGCTCGGGCGCCGGAATGAAGACATTCAATCCGGAATGCCGAATGCCTGTCGCACCTCGTTGGCAAGACCCGGGGCACAACCGATGGCCGTGCCCCGGTCGATTGCGCGCGACCCGTCCATGGCGAAGAACCTGCCCCCGGCTTCTTCGATAATCAGCTTCAGGGCTGCCAGGTCCCACACCGCGACCTTGGGCTCGAACCAGATGTCCACCTTGCCCGCCGCAACGAGACAGCCGTCGAGCGCGCCCCCGTACGATCGAACCGACCATGAGCGTTGCATCAGTTCCATGATGCAGGGCAGGTAGGGCCGCGCTTCCGCCAGGTGGAGTCCGTTGGGACTAAGGCAGCACGATTCGATTGAGGCCGTATCGGACGCGTGCAGACGCTCCTCATGGAGATACGCACCGTGACCCGCGGCCGCCCAGTAAGTCTCGCCGAGCAAGGGAAAATGAGCCACCCCGACGAGCGATTCGCCGGCCTCTTCGAGCGCCAGCAGGACGCACCAGAACCGGTTGCCCCGCACGAAGTCGCGCGTACCATCGATGGGGTCGATGATCCATCGCCGTCCGCTCGACCCGGCCTTGCTGGATCCCTCTTCCCCGAGAATCCCGTCCGCCGGAAACCCGGCCTCGATCGCTTCGCGGATCAGGCGCTCATTGTCCTTGTCTGCAATCGTCACCGGCGACGCGTCGGACTTCGTCTCGGCAGTGACTCCCTTGGCGCGAATGCGCGCCGCGTTCTCTCCGGCAGCGCTGGCCATCCGCCGGGCGAATTCGATTTCTCGCTGATAGTTCATACCGTTATCATGCCCTTTCTGCAGCCGGGCAATCTTCTTCGGCACGACTGATTCCGGATCGATCACATTGGGCTGGCGCCCGGACTACCACGCTCAACGGCGCCCGATTAAAGTTCCGCTCTCGCGTTACACGGCGGCCAGGCGGCCGTCATAGTATCATGAACCACATGCGGCGCTGGGGCGGGTGGTCTGCCTTTGTAATCACGGCTGTGTCGGCCCTCGGCGCTGACGGTGACTGGCCGCGCTGGCGCGGCCCCAACGACGACGGTATGGCTCGCGGCGATGCCCCCGTGCACTGGAGCGATACCGAGCATGTCGCCTGGAAAGCCGTGCTTCCCGGGCGCGGCCACTCCTCTCCCGTGGTCTGGGGCGACCGCATCTTCGTCACCACGGCGGTGCCCGCCAATCCCTCCGATGCTGGAACGCGCAGCCTGGTCGAGCACAAGTTCGAAGTCCTCGCTTACCACCGCCAAACCGGCAAATTGCTTTGGGAGAGAGTCGCTCGCACGGCCACACCGCACCAGCCGGCCCACCCCCAGTACGGCAGCTTCGCGTCGAATTCGCCCATCACCGACGGCAAGCACGTCTTCGCTTTCTTTGGCTCGCGCGGCCTCTATTGCTACACACTGGCGGGTGACCTGGTATGGCAGAAGGACTTCCCTCCCCTCCGCATGTTCATGAATTTCGGCGAAGGCGCCTGGACCGCGCTCGATGGCGACAAGCTGGTCGTTGTGCTCGACCAGGAAGGCGAGTCGTTCCTGCTGGCGCTCGACAAAAACACCGGGCGCGAGTTGTGGCGCACGCCTCGACAGGGCAATACCAATTGGTCGGGACCTTACATCACGCCCGTCTACGGCCGCAAGCAGGTGGTGGTGTCGGCCACCCGTGAGGTGTGCGGCTACGACCTGGAAACCGGCAAGCAGATCTGGAGCGCCCGCGGCCTTGGGCAGAATACCATTCCGTCTCCGGTGGCGTGGGATGGACTGGTGTTCGTGATGAGCGGTTACCGCAATCCCAACCTGATGGCGATTCGCCTGGGCCGCGAAGGCGACCTCACCGGCAGCGACGCGATCGTGTGGCAGAACCAGCGTGGAAACTCGTATACCCCATCGCCCGTGTTGCACGACGGCAAACTCTACGTGCTCACCGATACGGGCATGCTCTCCTGTTTCGATGCCCGGACCGGAAAGCCCTATTACCTGCAGGAGCGCCTGCCGAAACCGTATAGCTTCAAATCATCGCCGGTCGGCGCCAACGGCAAGCTCTACCTCGCTTCCGAAAACGACGACGTCATCGTGGTCCGCATGGGCGACAAGTTCGAGGTGCTGGCCACCAACACCTTGACCGACCAGACGTTCATCGGCACTCCCGCGATTCTGGATGGCGAGATCTACCTGCGGGGGCAGAACACCCTGTTTTGCATCCGCTGAGTGCATTTATTAGAGAGAGGCCTCATTTTGAAGATCCGAACGATTCTCCTAACCGTCCTGCTCTTCCAGGCTTTGGGCCGTGCCCAGACCGTCGGCGGCACGATCACCGGGGTGGTCACCGACTCCAACTATCAGCCTATTTCGGGCGCTGCGGTGCAACTCAACGACGAAGATACCAACCGTCGCCGGACCACCGTCTCCGACCTGCGCGGTGGGTTCACCATCTCCAACCTGCCTCCCGGACGCTATCACATCGAAGCGGAACACGATGGCTTTCGCAAGCAGGCGCAGTATCTCACGCTCGAGGTGGATCAGGAGTTGCAGATCGAGATGCCGCTGCTGCCGGGACAGCGGACCGACTCCGTGCAGGTAACGGCGTCCGCCGGCTTGCTCCGCACCGAATCGGCAGCACTCGGCAGCGTGATTGACAACGAGAAGATTACGGGTCTGCCGCTCGACGGCCGCAATTTCTACGAGCTGACCCTGCTGCTGCCGGGCGTGGTGCCCGCCGCTCCCGGGTCGGCCGGATCGACCCGCGGCGATTTCGCAGTCAATATCAACGGTGCCCGCGAGGACTCGAACCAGTTCATCCTCGACGGCGTGTTCAACGGCGATCCTAAGCTGAACGGCGTGGGCGTGACCCCGCCGGTGGATGCGGTCCGCGAGTTCGAGGTGGCGACCGCAACCTCCGATGCCTCCTTCGGAAGGAACGCCGGCGGCCAGGTCAACGTCGTGTTGAAGAGCGGTGCCAACCAGGTCCACGGCACGGCGTATGAATTCCTCCGCAACCGCGTCACCGATGCACGCAATTTCTTTGCCCCCTCCGACCAGCAGAGCCCCCAATACCAGCGCAATCAGTTTGGAGCGTCGTTCGGCGGGCCGCTGGTAAAGGATCGCACCTTCTTCTTCATCGACTACGAAGGGCGCCGCCTGCGCGAAGGCATCACCCAGGTGACCAACGTTCCCACGACGCTCGAGCGTGTCGGCGATTTCTCTCGCAGCAGCGTCTATGCGATCAACCCGTTCACCGGGACTCCGTTTCCCGGTAATGTCATCCCCCCGAGCTTCCTCAATCCCGTCGGTCTGGCGGTCGCCGCACTGTATCCGCTGCCCAACCGCAATGTTCCTAACCTTGACTTCGTCTCTTCCCCCATCGAACGAGACCGCGAAGATCACTTCGACCTGCGCATCGATCATCACCTGGATGCCGCGGACGAGCTGAGCGTCCGCTACAGCTTCGCCGACCGCGACCTGTTCGAACCGTTTTCGGCGTCCTCTGGGGTCGCGGTTCCAGGCTTCGGCAACGATGTCCCCAGGCGTGCACAAAACGCGGTCGTGAGCCATACCCACACGTTCACGCCCAACCTGCTGAACGAGCTTCGGCTGGGCTTCGACCGCATCTCGGCCGGCGTATTTCAGCAGAATGTCCACAACAATCTGAACCAGCAGGTGGGGCTTCCCACCATCTCCACTAACCCGCGCGACACAGGCCTCAGCCAGATCTCCGTCAACGGCTTCTCGACTCTGGGCGACGAGCCCAATAACCCGCAGCACAGCGCTTCCACGATCTATCAGGTCTTGGACACGGCCACCTGGGCTCACGCCCGTCACCTGGTGAAGGCCGGTGTGGATTTCCGCCGGACGCAGCAGGACGCCTTTCGCGACGAGGAATCTCGCGGTTTCCTCGAGTTTCTCGGGCTGACCGGCAATGCTCTCGCGGAGATGCTCCTGGGGCTGCCGTCTCTCACCGGCGTGGCGCGCCTCGATAACCCCGAGCACCTGCGGACCCACAGTGGGTACGGATTCTTGGAAGACACTTGGCGGGCGCGGCCGAATCTGACTCTGACACTCGGCCTGCGCTACGAGTACAACTCCCCGCCCGTGGATGCCCAGAACCGCGCCAACCTGTACGACCCGGCGATTCAGTCTCTGGTCCAGGTCGGAACGAACGGCATCCCGCGCGGCGGCAGCGAGCCCGACCGCAACAACTTCGCTCCGCGCGCCGGCATCGCCTGGCACCCGGGCCATGGCAACACCGTGATCCGCGCGGGGTACGGGATTTACTACGATCAGTCGTCCCTGGCCACGGGCGAAGGCCTGTACTTCAGCCCGCCTTACTTCAACCTGCAACTGTTCTTCCCGTTCGGGCAACTGCCGCTGAGCCTGAGCGATCCTTTCCCCGCGAACTTTCCGATCCCGGTGCCTTCGTCGGCGCTCGCCATCCAAAAGAATCTGCGAACCGCCTACACGCAGCAGTGGAGCTTCGGCGTGCAGGAGCAGATCGGGCGCGACGGTCTCTTGGAGGTGGCGTACGCCGGCTCGAAGGGCACCAGGCTGCTCGGAGCGCGCGACCTCAACCAGGCGCTGCCCAGCCCGCAGCCCAACAACCCGCGGCCCGTGCCGCAATTCGCCGACATCGACATTCTGGAGTCCCGCGGCGATTCGATTTATCACAGCCTGCAGACGCGGCTCCAACAGAGCCTCCACCATGGCCTGTCGCTATTGGCGTCGTACACGTGGTCCAAATCGATCGATGACGGGTCGAGCTTCTTCTCGAGTGCGGGCGATGCCAATTTCCCGCAGAACAGCTATGACACGCGAGCCGAACGGGGCCTGTCGAATTTCGATCTCCGCCACCGCTTTTCGCTGAGCTACTCCTACGATCTGCCGGTCGGCAAGGGAAAGCTGCGGGGAGGTTGGCAGACCTTCGGGATCTGGACGTTTCAGACCGGGCGGCCATTCACCGTCGCGCTTCTTCCCGGGCTCGACAACAGCAACACGGGCGACTCCATCCTGGGCTTCGGCGGCGCCAACAACCGTCCCAACGTGGTGGGCCCGACGGGGCTCTCCAATCCGAGCCCGACCCAGTGGTTCAACACCCAGGCGTTCGCGCTGCCGCCGTTCGGCACCTTTGGCAATGCCGGAAGGAATATTCTCACCGGCCCGGGATTCGAAAGCATCAATGTCTCCATCGTCAAGAATACGCGTCTGAGCGAGCGCGCCAATTTCCAGCTCCGCGCCGAAGTATTCAATCTTTTCAATCACACGAATTTCGATTTGCCGGATATTTTCTTCGGATCCCCGGCCTTCGGATCGATCCAGTCGGCGGAATCGCCCCGCAGGATCCAGTTTGGAGCAAAGATCCTGTTCTGAGATAGCGCCTCGCGCTGCGCTCCTACTGCGTCAACACCGCCACGCCCCAGGGCCGGTCCCCGACCTTGATCTTTTTGAGCACTGTCCGGGTCGACAGATCCACCACCGAAACATCATTGGAAGGTCCGTTGGCCGTGTAGAGCAGCTTCTCATCGGGAGAGAGCGCGATGCCCCACGGGCGGTCTCCGACCTCAAAGGACGCCGTGACTTTCTGCCCCACCGGATCGATGATCACCACCTTCTTGCCGCGCCCGGTGCTCACATACAGCGCCGAGCCATCCTTCGACATGGCCATGCCCATGGGCTTCATGCCGTCGCCCACCGGGATGGTGTTGATCACCTCGAGTTTGCCCACATCGATCACACTCACCGCCGCGTCATTCTCGTTGGTGATGAAAACGCGCGATCCATCCGGAGTGAACGCGATTCCCCGGGGACGTCGGCCCACCTTGATCTTCTTGACCTCGCTTTGCGCGGCGGCATCCACCACGGTGATTGTCCCTTCGTCCTCCGAAGTGGCAAAGATCAGCCTGCCGTCGGGGGAAAGCATCACGCCTTCCGGCTCCCGGCCTGTGGGAAGCGTTTTCAGCACCTGTCCGTTTTCAGGATCCACGAAGCTGAGGCCCGCATCGTCCTCGTTGGACACATATAGCAACTTGCCATCTTTAGACACCGCGAACTGCTCCGGGTCCGAACCCCCGGGGACCTTGCGCAGCATCTTGTTCTGCGCCACGTCGAACACTCCGATGCCGTCGGCGCTCTTGTCGGGCGGAGGCAGCGTGCTCTCGTCCACACCCGGGGGGGCGAACGGCGATCCGCTCAGAGCGACGTAGATCAGCTTGCCATCGGCGCTGGGGTGGATGCCCCGCGCGCGCTTCCCCAGCGGCAGCGTCGCCAGCGCCTCCATCTTCACCGGGTCGATCACCGTCATGTCGCCCGATGCTTCGTTGCTCACATAGACACGATAGGAAGGTCCCGCCGGAGCGTGGCCGCAGCCTGCCAGCAAGCCCGCCATCGCGATCGACAAAATCAGCCACGTCCTTCGACTCATGAATTCGGCCTTTCCGTGCGCATCGGTGCGCCGCCTCAACGATACGTGAAGTCCACGTTGGCGGTGGCGGATGCGTCCAAATGAACCTGCTTCGTCTGGTCTCCCAGTTTCTCATGCCATACCGCGACCGTGTAATCGCCCGGCGGCACGTTGCTCATCTGGAACGACCCGTCCGGGCCCGTGACCGCGAAATACGGGTGCGGCATGACTCCGATGTAGGCGCGCATCCACGCGTGGACGTTACATTTCACGGGGATCATGATCTCCGGCCGCGGAAAGCGGTGCTCCACGTCCGGCGTACCGGGCGATTGCTGCGAATTGAACTCGCGGTTCTCCTTGGGCATGGGATGAATGTTGTGCGAGACCGGATCGCTGTTCTTGACGTCCAGCGTCTGGCCGGCGCGGATCCCCAGCACCCGCGGCACGAACAGGCACCCATGCTGATCGAGCGTGACCGCTTCCTTTACCGGCTCGAAGTTCTTGCCTTCGAGACCCGCCTGAATGTAGACGAAGGCATTCGCCAACCCGCCGTCCTTGCCCACCACCACGGACTCGTCGTATACCGGATGCCCGGCGTGCGCAGCCTGGCAGCCGGCTTCCGATTCCATCGAGATGACAGTCCTCGCCGGTTTAGTCCCGCGGAAAACGATCTTGCCGTGCAGCGACCCCGCAGTGGCCGGATCGACGTGGAAGTACTCGATTGGCTTGGCCGCCGTGGCAGGTCCGGGAGCGGCTTTCTCCGGAGGCTTGCCGGTATTTCCACAGCGGGCCGCCAGCAGTGCTCCAGCCACGAACAGTAACAGCTTGAGGGAGGATAGCAGACGGAGATTCGTCATCTTTGGTCGAAGGGCGCGCCGGCTGGCCAATCTGCCGGAGGCTACAGTCATGGTATCGCAGGGGTACCAGCGCCGGGTGGCCGGGCTCGAGAGCCCGGCTGTGTCCTTACGCGCTGACGCCTTCGCCGCGAAAGACGCTCCATCGGGCATTACACTCGTTCCGCGGGTGAACCGGCCGGGGCCGGACCCGCCCCGAAGGTCACGTCCTTCTCCAACGACAGGTATCCGCACGCCACCACCACCAGGAACATGGTCAACACCTCGCTGTCCCCCAGATTGTATTCCGCAAGGCCTTCCGTCATCGTCGCCAGCACGATGGCGATGCCGCCGTGCAGCAGGAACTTGCGATTGTCCGGCCCGGGAGGCAGCGCGCGCAGTCCCCTCCAGAAGTCGTAGAGAATCTGGAGCAGCATCCACATCAACACCAGCATCGTGGGGATCCCGCGCTCGGCGGCGTATTGCAGGTAAATGTTGTGCAGATGGCCGTACCAGCCTTCGGGCCGGGGATGCGGCACGTCTTCCGGGATGTACTCGTCGAAGTGATAATGCGGCCCTTCCGGGCCCAGGCCTAACAGCGGGTGGGCTTCGATCATGCGCAGACCGGTGCGCCTGGTCACGCTGCGGAATTCATTCGAGTCCACCTGTCTCGGCCGAACCAGCGAGGTGAATCGCTCGCGGATCACTGCCGGCGAAACAAGGTAGATCAGCACCACCGCCGCGGGAACCAGCAGCACCAGCCAGCGCCTCCAGAACCAGATCAGGTACAGGCTGGCAACGGCGGTAGCAATCCACACGGCGCGCGTTTCGGCCAGCAGCACCGCCAACGCCAGCAGCCCGGCGCAGATCATCCACCAGAGCCGCTTCCGGACACCCGGTGCGAAGAGCAGGAACGCGCCCAGCATGATCAGGGCGAACATCTCCTGGGCCGAAAAGGTATTCCAGTGGCTCATGAAGCCCGTGATTCGCTCGCCGATGAAAAAGGTATATTGGTCGCCGCCGAGCTGCCGCGCCTGCTGTACCTTCTGCGCGAATTGCACCACTCCCCAACCCGCGGCGATGCTCCCGAAGCCCGCCCACGTGAGAAACAGCCAGCGGATCATCGCCATGTCGCGCAGCGCGGAGAAGATCACCAACAGTTCACAGAAGACATAGATTTTGCGGATCTGCGGCAGGCCGGCCGTGAGGTCCCCGGAAGACAGCCAGGCGATCAAGGTCCCCAGCAGGAACAGCCCCAGCGCCAATTTGATGCGCGGCAGCCGCAGAGGCGCCCCCGAGAGCAGCAGCGCCACCAGCGCGAGCGCCAGCAGAATCTGGGAAGGCGCGATTCCGATCAGGATCGAAACGGCGGACCCGAACGCCAGCCAGCGCGCCGCAGGCAGGAACCAATTCTC